>Ga0307515_10002682_pt1 | contig 38135 bp, 2 predicted proteins | sample 17_EM_MG_FD_194513 | JGI IMG/M metagenome (GOLD analysis project Ga0307515, IMG submission 194513) | Populus trichocarpa ectomycorrhiza microbial communities from riparian zone in the Pacific Northwest, United States - 17_EM | ecosystem: Host-associated > Plants > Roots > Unclassified | place... | reverse complement strand
ACCTAATTATTCTATATATAGTTAATATAATATCTTAAATACTATTCTAGCGTCTAATTTAATCTTTTTATTTAACTATCTATTTACGGATAATATATAGTAAAAGTTACTACTTAAACCCCTTATTCCGCTAAAAATACCTCTTTAAATACTGCTATAAATCTTAAATCTCTATCTAATATAATTTTACTTAATGCTCTATATTTTATAAATACTTCTTTAATATAGATTTTAGCAATATCTTCTACTAAGATTTCTTCCGTATATACTATAAAGTATCCCTATTTTATTAGTTTATCTACTATTACTAAAATTACGTTATAATCTTATCTGGTAATAGGGTTTCTTAATTTTAATAACTTTATAATAAAGTCCTATAATATAACCTCCTATAGTCTTTCTAGTCTTTTAATAGGTTATAGTTCTCCGTACAGCCTATACCTTATTAATTTTTTTTTAGCAATTTAGATATTTCTTTATATTTTTCCTTACTAGTCCCTAGATTCTATTAATAATATACTCCTTTTAAAGTTTTAATACTAAGCCTATAGCTCTATTATATTCTTAAGTTATTCCCTTATAAAAGTCTTTTATAAAATACTCTACTATACTTCTTAGGATAAACTTTACTTCTTAGTTCTTATATATATCTATTTATAAATCTTCTAGTTATGCTTTTAAAATTCTTTATACCTAAAAGCTTTCTAGTATCTTATAGACTCTTTCTAATTTATCTTCTTAAGTTACTATAATTTTTAGGTAATTATACCTAATTAATCCGTCTATATCCTTTTATAGTAAAGCCCCTAATAGCTTTTCGTTATTCTATAATTTAGCTTTTTTTACTTAGAGTATCTACTTATATATTATCTGTACCCTTAGTATATTAAATCTTAAAATAGTATTCTATAAGCATTTCTACCTATTTAACTTATCTTTAATTAAGTTCTTTTATTATTAGAAACCCTATTAGGTTTTTATAATCCGTTTTAACTATAAATAGTTTTTTTTATACCTTATAAGAATGCTCTTTATTTTTAAAGTACTATAACTATACCTAATAACTCTTTATTATAGGTGTTATTTTCTAACTATATTATACTACTAGGTGCTATTTATCCTAATATTTTTATAGAAAGTATGCTTTTAGTATAAAGTCTAATATATCTATCTTAACCACTATCTCTAGTACTAGTTGGTAGATTTTAAGGATTAGGTCCTAAGTAAATAACTCCTTAACTTCCTTAAACAGCTTTTTTTTATTCTTTTCCCTATACCTAAGGTTCTTCTTTCTTTATTAACCTTATAAATAGCTTAATATCCTTTAAATATTAAGCTATAAACCTCCTATAGTAATTATAAAACCCTAGGAACAATCTTAACTATATAACGTTCTCTAGTTCTTACTAATTTACTATAGCCTTAATCTTTTTTAGATCTATACTAAGTTAGCCTAGTTTAATAATAAATCTAACAAAATTTATCTTCCTAGTAAAGAACTCGTATTTCTTAATTACTACTAGTATTTATTCTTCTTGTAGTCTCTTTAAGACCCATTTAACGTATTCCCCGTATTCTTCCTTACTTATTAAGTAGATAATAATATCGTTAAGATATACTATAACAAATTTATCTAAGTGTTCTCTTAATATATTGTTAATACGCTTCTAGAATATCGCTAGTGCGTTTATAAGCCCGAATTATATAACTAATAGCTTATATAGTCCTTCCTTTAACTTAAAGGCTGCCTTCTATTTATTGCCTTCCTTAATTCTAATCTAATAGTATGCCTACCTTAAATCTATCTTTATAAAGATTTGCGTATTACCAATCCTATCCTAAATTTCGCTAATTAAGGGTAAAGGATACCTATCCTTCCTAGTAATACTATTTAACTATTTATAGTTAATATATAGTCTAAGCTTCCTATTTTTCTTTAGTACGAATAGTACTGGATAACCTACTAATAACTGTAATAGTCTAATATATCCCTTTTATAAGTTTTCTTAGATAAACTCTTTTAGTGCTCTCCCTTCTTCTTTAGTAAGCTTATAGGTTAAAAAGAACCTTAGACTTATTCCTAGTTCTAACTCTATTTTATAGTCCTATACTATATATTTTAATAGCTTTTCACTTTCTAGTGACTATAACTTCTTACTATACTTATAGTATCTTTTTAGTATATAACTTAATCCTTAATTGATTTCCTTATATATCGCTCTGACTTAGTACCATACTATCTTAGTCTGTTATTATATTTTACAGCGTTAAGTATCTCTAATATTAACCTAACCTATAATCTAATCGATCTTTAGATTATATTCCTATAACTAAGGCATCCTTAGTATTGCCTCGTCCTTTCCTAATAGTGTTACAAACGCTTTAAGTGCAATATTATAACTACTAAGAGAGGAGTTGGAAGAAGCTAGTTGGTTAATTAGAGCACGGTCTAGAATGGAACTAGTTAAGCTATATAACAAGGAATAGTAACTAAGGTTATATAATATTATACGCAGTATACGCAGTATATGAAGGGAACGTACGTACAATACGTATAATGCGTATATTACGTATAAAAAGAATTTCTTAAGAGCACGGTTGTGTATTTAAAGGACCACAGTCCCTACCTAGATAGTTCCTTCCTTATAGTAATTCTCAGAATACAATTAAAGTTAATCTATTAGGCAACTACTCCACTAGTTATTATTACTTGTTAATTATTATTTAATATCTACACGCCTAGCCCATTAATAAGTCTACCATAGTAACTACTATAAGGCTTTATTACACAATTACTACCTAGTTATAGTATTAATAAGGAATTAATAACATGCTACTAAAAGCAGTGACTATAACGCCATTAACGGTAGCAACGACTTTAGGTTTAGGTAATAACACTAGCATATAGGATACTAACTTGCAACTAGTTACAGTTAGATAGTTATAGGAAATAATTAACCAATTATAAGATAATAATGGGTTACTTAAGGAAAAGATTATTAATAGAGTAGGGGTAGCTAGAGTTAAGCTATTATTTATTAAACGATTTATAGGAAAGAGGTTAAAACTGAAAGGATTTCTTACGTAAATGCACTTTAAGGTTATATAAGAGGGGGTAAAGCTAATAATACCTATAGACCAAGTGGCGTACGTAGGATTATTCTTATTAGGAAGAGCACTTAAGTAGTTTAAACTTTACCTTACGAAAATATAAAAATATAGCATAACAACTATAAATTAGAAAGTACGATTTATATTTTCTAGTTAGAGTAGATTTGCGGAACGCTTAACGTAAATATTTAGAGATCTAGAAGCATCTATAACGGTAAAGAGAAAGCTTTAGAATATAACGTAATAAACCTTAGTAATTAAGTATATAACACAATTTTAGACGCTTACTATATAGGTTAAATAGAATAATAAGGCACTTATAGTATAGTACAAATAGGGACTTAAGGTAAAAGTAGGACGTAATTATTCTAATAGAAGATACGGATACCCTAAGGGAATTAATTAATTAAGTAATTAAGATTAATAATAGGATCTACTAAAGGAAACAGACCAAGAAGGGTTAGGATAGAGTTCTATAGTTATATAAAGCGTAAAGTACGCAATAACCAAAACAGAATTAGAAACTATAGTATAGCGTAGAGCCAATAGGCCTAAGTAGTACTAAAGAAAACTATAAGAGATAAAATAAACAACTATAAAAACCTAGAGGTTAAGGATTAAGTAATTATAGGACTAAGGAATATAGGCTAAACTAAGGATCTTAGTAGCAGAAGATATTTAAGCGGACCCTATAATAAAAGCAATAGTTTAAAGATAGAGCTTATATAAATTATAGAAAATAGGGTTACTTTACTAGAGATTATAAAGATAGTTAGAGGCACTATATAATAAAGGGAACTAGACTAGTAGCTAATATATACATATAGAGGGATAATAGTGTACTATAAGGAACAAAAGAGTCTTTAATTAAAAGTTTTACGTTTTATTATAATAACGCATACTAAATTTATAAAGACGCTAAGTATGGCGTAGGCTATTAGCCGTAAGAGCTAGAGTTAAGAGGACTTAAAGGAACTAGAGAGTTAAATAAAGAAAAAAATTAACTCTATAAGCTAAATTAAGATATTACAGTAATATATGGATAAAGATTAGTAATAATAATAGAGTTAGAGTACTTATTAATTAATAGCAATAAGAAAGAAAAAGGGACTAACTAGGGGTACTTAAACCTTAATAATGCAATAGAAGCAGAAACTAAGACCACTATAGAATAAGGTTTAGTAGTGGGTATTATAACACCGCTAAATACGGTATCTATCGCTTTATAAGACGGAAGGAGTAATATTTAAAAACGATTAAGTAAGTAGATAACTACTAGTACTAGCTTACCACTTAATAAAGGTAAAAGGCTAAAGGCTTAAGATTCTTAAGCGAGATAAGAGATAACTAAGACTCTTAAAATAAGATAAGGTATGCTTAAGGACCTATAACAGATAATAACCGATAGGAAAAAGTAGCAGCTTAGTTTAAGAATAAATAAATAAGTATAGGATAAAGTTTCCTAATAATATAAGATTCTTAAGACAGGATAAGTAAGATTTAAGACTTTTAAGATAAGATAAGAATACCCTAAAAGCCTAGTTAAACTAAGGCTAGAGTATAGCTTAAGATAGAAGTAAGCTTAGAATTAAGGATTTTAGGGAGCTAAGACTTTAAAGAATAAATAAGATCTACTATAATTCTAGGAGAACGTAGTGTTTAGACTAAAGATTAAAAAGTTAATACTATAATTAAGAGGTAAGAAAACTTTAAGGATCTAGCTATAAGACATAGGCAATAAGAGATAATAGATAAGTTTAGAGTAAAAATTATTATATAGCAAGAACAGAAACTAAACTAGAGATTTAGTACGCTAAGTTATATAAGGGACAGAGTACCTATATAAAGAATTACTAATAGGCTAAAAGCAGGTATACTAAGGGTAAAATAGCTAAATAAACTAGAATAAGAAGAGAATTTAGGGATTCTAATTAGGTTTAAAGAATAATATACTAAGGGCTATTTTAATGCAGTAATAAGAAGATACTTTCTTACGGATAAGCCGTATATACTTAAGGAGCTATACTAAAGGTAGTATAGGTAATAACATAATAATAAGTAGGAAGACTTTTATATATAGCTAGATAAATAAGTGGTTTAGGATTAGCCAATTATAGAAAAAGTAATAAATTATATTAAGGGAGCCTTAATAATAATATTAAAAGATCTAAAGAAATAAGTAATAGACTAAAGAAGTAAGAGATAGATCTTAGTACTAGCAAACAGTGAACTAATAATTAGATTAAATAGGTAAAGGTTTAAACTTATAAAAATAGACAAATTAAGAGTTAACCTAAAGCACTAAGTATATTATATATTAGCATAGATCGTATATATAGATAATATATATAATATATATAGGACTCTAAAAAAATAAAAAATAAAAAAATCTAATAAGGATATATTAGGCGCCAAAAGAGTAATAGTATAGAAATACTAAGTATATACACAGCTAGTATCTAATAGAAGTTTAGGAGTTAGACAATTTAATACTTTAACTAAAAAGATTCCTTATAAAGGAATGCCTAAATAAATAACTATAATAGGAATACCTAAAATATATATATCTATAGTATATTAAAGACAAGAAATAAATTAAGTATTAGCTAAAAATAAACTAAGTATAAACAGGATCTAGTAGCCAATAGTTAGGAAAAGTAGAGGCCTATAGGACTAGAGGGAACTAGTAGTAGAGCCTTAAACCCTTAAAGGAATTTAAGAACAACACCTAAATTTATAAGTTAAATGGTAAGATTAGTAGTTTAAAGCACTAATAGATAGTAAAGCAATAAGGAACTATATTTTGCTAGCAGTAGTAAAATAGATAGGACTACCATACAAACAAAAAGAGCACCCTTATCTATTGGTTATAATTTTAGGAGATCTAATAGCTTATAGAGGAGGTATTATCAATCTTAAATCAGGACCTATTTAGCTAACTATTAAAGGAAGACAAATTAAGATATCTTTTATAAGCTTTGCAGTGTGTAGGAATTAAACAAGCGACTTAATTATAAATCTATGGAAATCAAGTGGTATAAATACATAAAAGTAGACCCCTAACTCTAAAGCCTATAACTTATATTAAACGTATCCGAGATATACGAGGGTAGTGCTAACGTAGGTGAAATAGGGTAATATGTAAGGTCCGGTAGTCGGTTACATCTTTTAATATTCTACCGTTCGGAAAGGACGAGGCGATTTTAGGAATGCCTTAATTACAGGAATATAATCTAAAGATTAATTAGATTACAGGATAGGTTGATATTAGAAATACTTAACGCCGCAAAATGCAATAATAGACTAAGATAGTATAATACTAAATTGGAGCAATATATAAGAAGACCAATTAAAGGATTAAGTCACGTACTATAAAGATACTATAAGTATAGTAAGAAACTATAGTTACTAGAAAGCGAAAAGCTATTAAAATATATAGTATAGGACTATAAGATAAAATTAAAACTAAGAATAAGTCTAAGGTTCTTTCCAACCTATAAGCTTACTAAAGAGAAAGGGAGAGCACTAAAAGAGTTTATCTAGGAGAACTTATAAAAGGGATATATCAGACTATTATAGTTATTAGTAGGTTATCCAGTATTATTTATACTAAAGAAAAATAGGAAACTTAGATTATGCATTAACTATAAACAGTTAAATAGCATTACTAGGAAGGATAGATATCCTTTACCCTTAATTAGTAAGATCTAGGATAGAATCGGTAACGCTTAAATCTTTATAAAGATAAATCTAAGATAGGCATACTATTAAATTAGGATTAAGGAAGGCGATAAATAAAAGGCAGCCTTTAGGTTAAAGAAAGGACTATATAAGCTATTAGTTATACAATTTAGGCTTATAAACGTACTAGTAATATTATAGAAGCGCATTAATAACGTATTAAGAGAATTCTTAGATAAATTAATTATGGTATACCTTAATAATATTATTATCTACTTAATATGTAAGGAAGAATACGGGGAATATATTAAATAGGTCTTAAAGAGACTATAAAAGGAATAGATACTAGTAGCAATTAAGAAATACGAGTTCTTTATAAAGAAAGATAGATTTTATAAGATTTATTATTAAACTAGGCTAACTTAGTATAGATCTAAAGAAGATTAAGGCTATAGTAAATTAGTAAAAACCAGAGAACGTTACGCAATTAAGATTATTTTTAGGGTTTTGTAATTACTATAGGAGGTTTATAGCTTAATAGTTAAAGGATATAAAGCTATTTATAAGGTTAATAAAGAAAGAAGAACCTTAGATATAAGGAGAAGAATAAAGAAAGCTATTTAAGGAAGTTAAGGAATTGTTTACTTAGAGCCCAATTCTTAAAATCTGCCGACTAGTACTAAAAACAGTGGTTAAAATGGATATATTAGACTTTATACTAGGAGCGTACTTTCTATAAAAATATAAGGATAAATAGCACCTAGTAGTATACTATAGTTGTTACGGACGCTTTAAGTACGATGTTATGACTACTTAGAGAGGAGTTAGAAGAAGCTAGTTAGTTAATATAAGTACAGTTTAGGATGGAGCCGGTAGAACTATATAACGAAGAATAGTAAGCGAGTTATATAATATGCTACATATTAAATGGGAGGAATGAGAGGAACTTATATACCTTATATATAACACGTATATTACGTATAAGAAGGATTTTATAGGAGTACAGTTGTGTATTTAAGGACCCTTAATCCCTACCTAGATAGTTCCTTCCTTATAGTGATTCTTAGAATATAATTAGAGTTAATCTATTAGGCAACTACTTTACCAGTTATTATTACGTTGTTAACTTATCTGCATTACCTATACACCTAGCCTATTAATAGAACCTATTATAGTACTTACTATAAGGTTCCGTTATATAATTACTACCTAGTTACGGTTTAATAAGTTAAATAATATGCTACTAAAAGCAGCCACTATAACGCCATTAATGGTGGCAACTACTTTAAGGTTAGGAGGCGACACTAATATAGCAGATACTAACTCGCAATAACCTATAATAGTTAGATAACTATAAGAAATAGTTAACTAGTTAATAAAAAATAATGTAATACTTAAAGGATTAACGGGATAGGGGCAGTAAAGATTAAGTTACCTTTAATTAAGAAATTCTTAGGAGAGAGATTAAAGCTTGAAGGATTCCTTATATAAATGCACTTTAAAGTTACGTAAGGAGTAAAATTACTAACACCTATGGATCGAATAGCTTATATAGGACTATTCCTATTAGGAAGAGCACTTAAATAGTTTAAGCCTTACCTTATAGAGATACAGGCGAATAAAATAATAACTACTAACTAAGAGGTGCGGTTTATATTCTTAAGCTAGAAGGGGTTTATAAAGCGACTTATATAAATATTTAGAGACCTAGAGGCAGTAACTATAGCGGAAGGAAAACTCTAAGATATTACGCAATAAACTTTAGTAATTAAGTATATAATATAATTCCAGACGTTAGCTATATAAGTTAAGTAGAATAATAAGGCGCTTATAGTATAGTATAAATAGGGACTTAAGGCTAAAGTCTAAGACGTAATTATTCTAATAAAAGATGCGGATACCCTAAGGGATTTAATAGATTAAGTAATAAAGATTAATAATAGGATCTACTAAAGGGAATAGGCTAAGAGAGGTTAGGATAGAGTTCTATAGTTATATAAGGTGTAGAGTATATAACGACTAAAGCTAAGTTAGAAACTATAGTATAGCGTAAAGCTAATAGACTTAAGCGGTACTAAAGAAACCTATAAGAGATAAAGTAAGAAACTATAAAAACCTAGAGGTTAAGGATCTAGTAATTATAGAACTAAGGAGCATAGGCTAAACTAGGGATCTTAATAGCAGAAGACGTTTAGGCGAACTTTATAGTAAAGTTAATAGTTTAAAGATAGAGCTTATATAAATTATAGAAAATAAGGTTACTTCGCAAGGGATTATAAAGATGGTTAGAGTTACTATATAATAAAGGGAACTAGACTAATAGAAGACATATATATATAAAGAGATAATAGTGTACTATAAGGAACAAAAGAGTATTTAATTAAAAGTTTTGTATTTTGTTACAATAATGCATACCAAATTTATAAAGACGCTAAGTATAGCGTAAGCTATTAGCTATAAGAGCTAAAGTTAAGAGGACTTAAGGGAACTACAGAGTTAGATAAAGAATAAGATTAACTCTATAAGCTAGATTAAAATATTACAGTAATATACAGATAAAGATTAGTAATAATAATAATAGAGTTAGAGTACTTATTAATTAATAGTAATGAGGATACTAAAGGAACTAACTAGGGGTATCCGAACCTTAATAACGCAATTATAGAAGTAGAGACTAAGACCGCTATAGAGTAAGGTTTAGTAACGGGTATTATAACACCGTTAGATACGGTATCCATTACTTTATAAGACGGAAGGAATAATATCTAAAGAGGATTAAGCAAGCAAACGACTGCTAGTGCTAGCTTACTACTTAATAAAGGTAAAAGGCCAAAGGCTTAAGATTCTTAAGACGAGATAAGAGAGATCTAAGATTCTAAAGATAGGATAAGGATAGCTTAAGGACCCATAATAGACGAAAACCAATAGAGTAGAGTAGTAGTTTAGTTTAAAGATATACGAATAAGCGAGGGATAGAAGTTCCTAGAGGTATAAAATTCTTAAGATAAGATAAATAAGATTTAAGACTTTTAAGACGAGATAAGAATACCTAAGCCTAGTTAAACTAAGGTAGGAGCTAAGCTTAAGTTAAAAGCAAGCTTAGGATTAAAGAATCCAAGGGATTAAGAATTTAGAGTATAAATAAGAACACCCATAAGTAAGAGGCACGAGGCTTCTTTATAAATTAGAGAATCTGTAATATAAACAGTAGTTAGACTAAGAGATAAATATATAAACCCAGAAGACTTACTAGGGGAATATAGTATTTAGCCTAAAGATTAAAAGCTTAATACTAAGATTAAGAAGTAAGATAACTTTAAGGATCTACTTATAAGACGCGAAAAGAAAGAAACTATAGCAGAATTTAGAGCAAGAATCGCTGCATAGCAAGAGCAGAAACTAGATAAAAAAATCTAGCATACTAGGTCGTATAAGGGACAGAGCACCTATATAAAGAATTACTAATAGACCTAGAATAGGCACACTAAGAGCTAAGTGGCTTACTAAACTAGAAGAAGAAGAGGATTTAGGGATTTTAATTAGGTTTGAAGAACGATATATAAAGGGCTATTATAATATAGTAATAAGGAGATACTTCTTTACGGACAGACCGTATATACTTAAGCAGCTGTACTAAAAGTAGTATAGATAACGGCATAATAACAAGTGAGAAGATTTCTATATATAGTTAGATAAAAAGGTTATCTAAGACCACCTAATTATAGAGAAGGCTATAACTCATATTAAAGGAGCCTTAATTATAACATTAAAGGATCTAGAGGAGTAATTAGAGGACTAGAGAAGTAAGAGGCGAATCTTAATACCTGCAAATAAGGTCGCGACGCTTAGATTAATACGAAAAAGGGTTAAACTTAAGGATAAAGATGAGCCAAGAGTTAACCTAAAACACTAAGTATATTATATACTATTATAGATAGTATACGTGGATAATATATATAATATGCATAGAGCACCTAAGGATAAAAATTAAAAGTATTTAATAAGAATGTATTAGATAATAGATAAGGTAAAATATCAAAATGCTAGGTATATGCATGGTTAGCACCCTATAAAAGTTTAAGAATAAAAAAAACTTAATACTTTAACTAGAAAGATTCCTTACGGAAGAATTCCTAAATAGATAATAATGGTAGGAATATCTAGAGAACACCTATCTATAGTATATTAAAGATAAAAAGCGAACTAAGTATAGATAGGATTAAGTAGCTAATAGTTAGGAAAAGTAGAGGCCTACGGAATTAAAAGGAACTAGTAGTAGAGCCTTAGATCCTTAAAGGAATTTAAGAACAACACCTAAATTTATAAGTTAAGTGGTAAGATTAACAGTTTAAGGTATTAATAGATAGTGGAGCAATAAGGAACTATATTTCGCTAGCAGTAGTTAAAAGAATGGGGTTACTACACAGGAAAAAGAAGCATTTTTACCTATTAGTGATAATTTTAGGAGATCCGATAGCCTATAAAGGAGGAATTATTAATCTTAAAATAGGACCTATTTAGTTAACCATTAAAGGGAGATAAGTTAAGATATCTTTTAATATATTACCATTAAGGAATAATAAGGCAGTACTAGGAATGCCTTAGTTATAAGAATATAATCTAAAGATTAATTAGGTTATAGGTTAGGTCAATATTAAGGATACTTAACGCCGTAAAATATAATAATAAGCTAAGTTGGTATAGTACTAAGTAGGAGCAACCTATAAGGAAATAGAAAAAGGACTAAGCTATATACTAAAGAGATACTATAAGTATGGTAAAAAACTATAGTTATTAAAAAGTAAAAAGCTATTAAAGTATATAGCATAGGATTATAAGATAGAATTAGAACTAGGAATAAGTCTAAGGTTTTTTCTAATCTATAAGCTTACCGAAGAAGAAGGTAGAGCATTAAAAGAGTTTATCTAAGAGAACTTATAAAAGGGATATATTAGATTATCGCAGTTATTAGCAGGTTATCTAGTACTATTCGTACTAAAGAAAAATAGCAAACTAAGGCTGTGCATTAATTATAGATAGTTAAATAGTATTACCAGAAAGGATAGGTATCCTTTACCTTTAATTAGCGAAATTTAAAACAGAATAGGCAACGTATAAATTATTATAAAGATAGATCTAAGATAGGCGTACTATTAGATTAGGATTAAGGAAGGTAATAAATAAAAGGCAGTCTTTAGGTTAAAGGAAGGACTATATAAGCTATTAGTTATATAATTCGGGCTTATAAACGTACTAGCAACGTTTTAAAAATGAATTAATAATATATTAGGAGAGCACTTAGATGAATTTGTTATAGTATACCTTAACAATATTATTATCTATTTAATAACTAAGAAAGAATACGGAGAATACGTTAAATAGGTCTTAAAGAGACTATAAGAAGAATAGATACTAGTAGCAATTAAGAAATACAAGTTCTTTACTAGAAAGACCGATTTTATTAGATTTATTATTAAATTAGGCTAACTTAGTATAGATCTAAAAAAGATTAAGGCTATAGTGAATTGGCAAGAACCGGAGAACGTTATATAGTTAAGATCGTTTCTAGGGTTTTGTAATTACTGTAGAAGGTTTATAGCGCAATAGTTAAAGGATATTAAGCTATTTACGCAACTAATAAAGAAAGAAAAATTATAAATATAGGGAAAAGAGTAATAAGAACTATTTAAGGAAGTTAAGAGGTTATTTACCTAGGAGCCAGTTCTTAAAATCTATTAGCTAGGACTAAAGATAGTTATAAAAATAGATGTATTAGACTTTATACTAAAGGCATATTTTATATAAAAGTATCTAGATAGATAGCACCTAATAGCATACTATAGTTAAAAGATAACACTACTAGAGTTAAACTATAATATTTATAATAAGGAGTTATTAGGTATAGTTATAGCACTAATGAAATAAAGAGCATTCTTATAAGGTATAGAAAAACTATTTATAGTTAAGATAGATTATAAGAACCTAATAGGATTCCTAATAATAAAGGAACTTAACTAAAGATAGGTTAGATAGGCAGAGATACTTATAGAATACTATTTTAAGATTTAGTATACTAAGGGTATAGATAACACGTAAGCTAATACGTTAAGTTAAAAGGCTAAACTATAAAATAATAAAAAGCCATTAGGGGCTTTACTGCGAAAAGATATAGATAGACTAATTAGGTATAATTATCTAAAGATTATAATAACTTAGGAAGATAAGTTAGAAAGAGTCTATAAGATACTAAAAAGCTTTTAGGTATAAAGAATTCTAAAAATATAGCTAGAAGATCTATAAGCGGATATATATAAAAACTAAGAAGCAAAGTATATCCTAAAAGGCATAGCAAAGCACTTTATAGAAGATTTCTATAAGGGATTAACCTAAGGACATAACAGAGCTATAGGCTTAGTATTAAGACTTTAAAAGGAGTATATTATTAACGGAATCTAAAGGATAGCTAGAAAGGTCACTAAGGAGTATCTAGATTACTAAAAAAAATAAACTAATAAGGTATAAGCTATATAGAGGGCTATAATCTATTAAGATACCAGAGAGACTATAGGAGGTTATATTATAGGACTTTATTATTAAGTTGCTAAAGTTAAGAGATCCTATTACCGGATAAGATTATAACGTAATCTTAATAATAGTAGATAAGCTTATAAAGTAGGGATACTTTATAGTATATACAGAAGAAATATTAGTAGAAGATATTGCTAGAATCTATATTAAGGAAGTGTTTATAAGATATAAAGTACTAAGTAAAATTATATCGGATAGGGATTTAAGATTTATAGCAGTATTCTAGGAGGTATTTTTGGCGGAATAAAGAGTTAAAGTAGTAACTTCTACTACATATTATCCGTAAATAGACAGTTAAATAAAAAGATTAAACTAGACACTAAAACAGTATCTAAGGCACTATATTAATTATATATAGAATAATTAGGTATTACTATTACTAGTTATATAGTTTATATATAATATAATACCTTAAAAAGGAATAGGTACTTTACTATTTAAGGCGAATTATAGATATAAGCTAAGAATATTATTATCACTACGTTAAGCAAAGGAGATAAGTAGTATAGTTAAGTAAAGAATGGAGACTTTAATAAATCTTTATAAAAAACTTATAGAAATAGCTAAGGTAGTATAATAAAGAATAAAAGGATACTATAACGCTAAGAGATCTAAAGGACCAGATCTTAAGGAGGGAGATAAAGTATAGCTACTATATAAAAATTTTAAGAGTTAACGACTAAGTAAGAAGTTAGACTATATTAGACTAGGACCTTTTAAAATTATATAGAGGATTTTACCGGTTATATTTAAGTTAAACCTATTAACTAAGATAAAGATCTACCCTATATAGTATATTATAATGCTAGAGCCAGTATATAGGAATATTAAGCCACCGGTTTATAAAGCAGACATATATAGAGGGTAAGAAGAGGATAAATAGCAAGTTTTAAGGATTATTAGTTATAAGGATATTAACGATAAAATATAGTATAAAGTAAAGTAGATAGGCTACATTAAGACTACCTAGGAGCTACTAGAAAATTTAAAGAATGCTATAGAAAAGGTATAGGAGTATTAAAAGAAAACAGGTTAGGTAATATTAATAAAAAAAGGATTGCTAAAAAATAAGTTACCTAAGGAGGACCTAGGAAGAGCGACTGCTAAACTACTTAGAGTTATTTCCTTTATAGGAAGAGAGTTAGTTATCTTATTACCAAGTTCCTATAGACCTTATTTTATAAGTTTCCACTCCTTAAAACGGACCTTCTTACGCACTTTCTTAAGATAAAGCAGCTAAGTAAACGCCGTAATATAAGTATCTAGGGCCTTCTATTCCGTATCCCAAGAACGCTTAAGCTTAGTAAGGGCCTACGCTAGGTTACTATTTAGCCTTATAGTAGTAGATTAAACATAAGACCCTATAATAAATTACTTAGGGAACTTAAAGACTATTAAGAGTTATAGAACGCGTATATTTAGCGTTAAAAGTAAAATAAACGTTATAGAAGGAATAAATGTTTGCTTTAGTGCACTCTAAATAAGAGGATAGTTGCCAAGATAAAGGACTCGCTAGTATAATATAGACTAACCCCTCTTTTACATAACAAGAATACAGAAATAGTATAATTTTACTAAGCAATAATATAGCAGTAATGGTGTAGGCACAATATTGCGCATATAAAGAAGAAGATACTTTAGGTATAATAAGTAATAATATTAACTAAATTAATTAGACAGATATTATACCTCTAGTAAACAACTTAAAGATACTAGGAATCTTTAAAGACAAAGATAAAAAGGAGGGAGATAGTATTACGGACGCTTTAAGTATAATATTATAACTACTTAGAGAGAAGTTAGAAGAAGCTAGTTAGTTAATATAAGTACGGTCTAAAATGGAGCCGGTAGAACTATATAATAAAGAATGGTAAGTAAGTTATATAATATGCTATGTATTAAACGGGAGGAATAAGAGGAACTTACGTACCTTATATATAATACGTATATTACGTATAAGAAGGATTTTATAGGAGTACAGTTATATTTATAGACCCTTAGTTCCTACCTAAATAGCTCCTTCCTTATAGTAATTCTTAGAATATAATTAGAGTTAATCTGTTAGGCAACTACTCCACTAGTTATTATTATGTTATTAACTTATCTACATTACCTACACACCTAGCCTATTAGTAGAACCTATTATAGTACTTGCTACAAGGTTCCGTTACAATAGTTAGAAGATAACACTATTAGAACTAAACTATAATATCTATAATAAGGAGTTATTAGGTATAGTTATAGTACTTTAAAAATAAAGAGCATTCTTATAAGGTATAGAGAAACTATTTATAGTTAAAATAGATTATAAGAACTTAATTAAAGATAAGTTAAATAGGTAGAGATGCTTATAAAATACTATTTTAAAATTTAGTATACTAAGAGTATAAATAATATATAAGTAGATACTTTAAGTAGAAAAGCTAAATTATAAAATAATAAAAAGCTATTAGGGGCTTTACTACGAAAAAATATAGACGGATTAATTAAGTATAATTACCTAAAAATTATAGCAACTTAAAAAAAATAAGTTAAAAAGAGTTTATAAGACACTAAAAAGCTTTTAGGTATAAAGAATTCTAGAAGTATAGCTAAAAGATCTATAAATAGATATATATAAGAACTAAGAAGTAAAGTATATCTTAAGAAGCATAGCAGAGTATTTTATAAAAGACTTTTATAAGGGAATAACTTAAGAACATAATAGAGCTATAGGCTTAGTATTAAGACTCTAAAAGGAGTATATTATTAATAAAATCTAAAAATTAGCAAGGAAAGTTATAAAGGAATATTTAAATTACTAGAGAAATAAACTAATAAGGTATAAGCCATATAAAGAACTACAACCTATTAAAATACTAGAAAGACTATAGAAGGTTATATTATAGGACTTTATTATAAAGTTATTAAAGTTAAAGGACCCTATTACTGGATAAGATTATAACGCGATTTTAGTAATAGTAGATAAGCTAATAAAGTAGGGATACTGTTGGGAATAAAGGCAAGTGGTTACCATATAAGGCATATTGCCGTCACGTATAGCAAGTTGCCGTTACGTGCGGCAAGTTGCCGTCACGTGTCGCCGCGGCACTAGCGTGGCGAGGAGCCTTAAGCTCCTCACTCTCCCTTAAGAATATATAGAATAACAACTATTATACTATCTATAAACCGTAGCTATATAATATCACCTTATATAACCAACACTAATTAGTAATTAACTTTACTATTATACCATAGAGCAGCTAGGTATTCCACTAAAAAGAGATAAGCTACTATACTAGTGCTACTCGTGCTAAAGGGAGCTGTCTTTTAAGATTAGAACTGGTCCTAAACCTTAAATAGAACTCTTCCACGAATCTAAGGATCTAAAGGCTAGAACTGGTCCTAAGCCTTTTTAAGATTACAGATTCTTGCGTCTATTATACAGAATAACATACTTTATAAGTCTTCGCGATTTAAGGCTAGAACTAGTCCTAAGCCCTATAATTGCTAATATATATCACGAACGCGTACTAAATAACAAACATATACTAAATAATAAGTATATATTACAAACGCGTACTAAATGATAATCCCTACACCAATAACACTTCCCTCCCTCTAAAAACATGGCTACGCCTACCTTAAACGACTAGGAAGACTCCTTACTACTAAGGGTAGCTTTATACGCGAAACTTATTAATAAAAATTAGGATAAATTTACCTTTAATATAATAACTTATACCATAAAACAAGTTAATAGCTTTCTTCTATACTATATTATATTCTACTAAAGTAAACACTACGCTAATTTACAGCTGTGGGAATATTTTAGGGAGGATTTTATAGGATAGACCGCTAACACCTAGGCACTTAGCAATGTTAATATTATTTAGGATTTTTAAGACTTCCTTTATAGGAACGGGGTATATATTACTAAGAACGGTAACCTAATTGCTAGTAATATTTAGGCTATTATTACTAGTATAGAAAAACCAGTATAGACGGAAGCTAAGATTATATATTAACTACGGAAACTTAAAATCAACTTATATTCTTTAAAAGGTAACTTTAATTTAGAACGAAACCCCTAGAACGCTACTCTCCTACCTAAAGGTACTCTCCTACCTAAAGGTGCCCTCCCATCTAGAGGTACTTTTCCTCCACCTTCGCCGCCTCTAGCTCCTCTACTCTAGCCAACTAGTAAGCCTCTATTATAAGAAGTCACGAATCTAATAAAGGTATATTTAGACGAAGAAAAGAAGTTTAAAGGAGAACTATATAATATACTTAGAGCAAAACTATATGTCTTTTATAACTGTTGTAATAAGGTTAGAATTTAATGCCACCAGTACTACTACGCTTTCTCTATTATATTAAAAGGACAGGCAGCGATATTCTATTATAACTATATTACGGGTAGAAACTATAGCTTTAATATAATGCTTTAGCTTACTAGAGCCCACTTTAAGATTAATAAAAATCGCCAGCTTTATATATCTAAATAGCAGGAGACTATGTTCTAAAGAGTTATCGCTTCTAACTTAACAAAGACTCGTTTAGAGTACCTTTAACTACTCTTTAATAAACTCTAGAAAATCCAATGTAGCCTTACCGAAACTTACTAAAATAAGAATAGCCTAAGGGACCAGGTTATTTTAGTATGCTATAGCGTTCCTAAGTATAACTTAGCACTATATAAACCTATAAATATATTTAAAGGAGTATATACTAAGCTACGCTCCGCTGTAGGTACTGCGATACGAATATAAGAATCTTAATAGTTTTATACCGAAAACCCTACCTAAATAAGTATTCCTAACTAACACGATTATAACTAGACTAATTAAATATATAGTGGCCGTGGTAGGGAATATAGAAGAGGGTATAATTAACGTTAACTATAAGGCAACCGTAGAAGTCCTTATAGAGGTTTATTTCGAAGTAATCGCTAGAAGAAGTGCTACGTTTATAAGAAGCTAAATTACTAGTTAACTAGACATTCTCTTAATAAGCGAAAGGAGGTATATAACAATTTTCGCCAGAGTATAAAAAACGTTAGAAATTATAAGGTTACTGCAGCCTACTTCTAAAGCTTCCTAGTTTAATATAAAGGCGTAGAAGATCTTAAGGGTAAGGTTAATAAGACTAAATAGCTTCTTATAGATATAGAAATTGAGGACTACTTACCTAACCAATACTTTACTAAGTATGGTAAGGTAAATGGTATACAAACTATCGCTGTTCTTAATAACCAATCTACGCTCCACTCTATTACAAAGTCAGATATCTTTAACGAGCTAAGGGAGAGTTCTACGTTCTCCTTTAATAACAGATACTCGGCGAACGTCTTCTATAGTATTATGCCAGATACTAGAGCCGCAGGAGTATTTATAGCAGGAGAACCCCAAGTTCAAGCTCTCTAGCAGCTTAATAGCTCTATTTAGATTGACTAATTAACAGCAGGCCAACATACAATTCGTTTTAGCAAAGGTACTGCAATCTCTTTTAGTATAATTAGGGTCTAAACCCCCTTAGGGTACATTACCTTCTATATTATTCCTATAAACACTCCGTTTCTATTTTACATTAAAGATATAAATAAATTAGGCGTTAGGCTTAATAACCTTAAGAATATACTTATTTAGGGAGATAATTAAGTGCCCGTTATGCGTAAGTAGGGTTACCCCTAGTTGCTCCTTTATTAACTAGAAAAGAGTATTACTTAAAGCCACTTAACTAAGTCGGAATTACGCCAACTACACCGTCGTTTTGGCCACTTATCCGTTTATTAATTACTTAGGGTTCTTTAGTAAGTAGGCTATAAAGTTAAGGTTAAGGCAATTAAGTATCTTATAAAGTACTACTACTACTACTAAATAAACCAGAAGTCCCCTGGCTAATTTAAGTTCACCCTTAAGAATAACTATAACTTTAACTTCTGTATTATTATTGACGTTATATATCTTAGCGGCAAGCTAGTACTCTAAGTTGTTAACTTCTTAACCTCCTTCTAAGCCGTACGTTTTTTAAAGGATATATTAGCTAGGAACGCATAAGATACCCTATAATTATACTAGATTAATATCTACCTAGGACCCCCTAATTAAATTATCTACAATATAGGAAAGAACTTCTTATTTATAGAGTTTTAACAATAGATAAAGGCAATAGCAATTAAGGTTAAGGAAGTCCCCGTTAAGGCATATAATAGTATTAGAAAAGTAAAACAATATCACGCGCCATTACGCCGCGTATATAAGATTATCTCTTTAGAACTAAAGGACGCTAGTAAAGAACTTACCTTATAAATAGCTATTAAAGCTATTAACAATTCCGCTAGCCTAGATAGACTTATACCTATATTACTAGTCTTTAGCGCCTACCCTTAAATAACTAATAATTCTCTACTATCTTCCTCTATTATATAATAAGCTAAGGCTATTTACAAGATAACGAAGGAGGTATAACATCTCTACGCTATACGCTAGGTCAACAACGCACTAGGAATAAGAAATGGCCCAAATACCTTAACTATACTTAATCTGCCACTCCAGTCTAAGGTACGCGTATAGTGTAAAAAGGGAAGGTAGTTAGGCCCATATTAACTTATTATAATTAATAGTTAAACTTATACTATTTAGATGCCTCACAGACCCACTTAATTCTATTTAACTATTATTAAGCCTTACTATAAAGATAATAGTTCTAAGCCTTTGCAAGATACTATAGAAAACACCCTAGAAAAGAACCACAATTAACGTGCTCTAGAAGGCAACCATAATCCTAACATAATTGTAGTAGATACACTATAACTATAACGCAGTAGAGGTCGCCTAAAGGGATTACAAAATCGCTAACATCTTATTAATTTTAAAGAGCAATTTGTTGCCGCTATTAAGAATAGAGTTAAGCTATTAATGGCCTTTATAACAGCTAAGAAGAAGGCTAACTTTGAACTCGCAAAATAGCTCTAAAAGGAAGGTCGTATTACAACTCTAGAAGCTCCTTTTTAAGCATTTAATAAGTAGGAGATCGATAGTCTCATTATAAGAGAAGTCTTTAAACTTAAGAAGTATAGCCCTACTAAGTTTAATAGAGTTCGCATCTTTAAGTTAAGAATAGTTAACGAGATTAAGGGCAAAGCTACTAATGCCCTATTTAAGAAATTAAGGCTTATTATTTAAGGTTACAACGATAATAGTAAGGAGGTAATTCTTACGCAATCTCCTATAATTTAACGAGCTAATTAGTAAGTTATTATTACGCTAGCTCCCTCCTTAATAAAGAATAGAATGGCGGTTTATTTACGAGATATTACTTAAGCCTACACTTAATTAAAGACGCCCCTTTAGCGCTTAATATTAGCATACCTTCCGGAGCAAATTCGCTACCAGTATCCTAAAGATACGATTATAGTTATACTTAAGCCATTATATAGAATCGCAGAGGTAGGAACTTACTAATAGGCTACCTACAACAAGCACTATAAAGAGAAGCTTTTAATAACTACTTCTATATTTGATCCCTGCCTCCTTATTATAACTATAGGAACCCTATTCGGAATCGTTGGTATATAAACTAATAACATAATTATCTTAGAAGACGACTAATTCTTAGCTCTTAAAGAGGATAAGCTAGTAAAGGCAAATCTTATAGCAAAGCTAAAGGAAAGGCTTAATTTAATAACACCATTACTTTTTAATAGATGCATCCTCTCCCTAAATAAGGATTCTATTGCTTTACGCCAGAAGGGTTAAGGTAAGAAGATTAACGTTATTAACGTTAATTTCCTAAAGTAAGGATATGTGGAGCAACGCGCTCGCGGAGCTTATATTGCTTCTATCTATTAACCCAAGGCTTTATTTAATCTTTCTATTACCGCCTAATACTAGAAACTAACTAAGGATGACGTTCTTACCCTAAATAAATGTCTTTTCTAGTAAATGAACCATCTTAATTAGGGACTACTCTACGTGCCTATTAATCTTCCTACCGCTAAGCTCTTTATATTTGTTAATAGATCGTTCGTAAATAATAAAGATTTTAGCTCCCAGTTAGGATATAAGATTATTATTGCGAACAAATTTACTAGAGAGAATAACTTTATAATCTATAGCAATCTTATCTATTAGAGCTTAACTAAGAGCAAGCGCGTTACCTAAAGTGTTTTAGCATTAGAGATATATAGAATAGTTAGCGGAGTTAATATAGTAATTATAATTGGAACTACCCTAAAGATAATTATAGATTAACTCGAACTTCCTATTATCCCTATAATTATATACACCGACTTATATTCCCTCTATAAGTATTTAGTTAAGCTTGGTACTATAAAGGAGAAGCGCCTTATAATTAATATTATAGCACTTTAGCAATCCTACAAGCGTTAAAAACTCTTTAAGATTTAATAGATTAATGGCTAAGATAACCCGGTAGATGTAATAATAAAGGCGAACCTAAATAAGGCACTAGAGACGTTTATTAATATAAATACTTTACGTATATAAGTTAAAGGTTGGGTTAAAAGGGAGTTCCTAGAAATTTCTTAGTTACGTAAGGTCTTAAAATGTCTAGGAACTTTGACTAGCGGTTAAAGTTATCTAATTAGTTAGATTCTCTTGCCAAGACTTTTTAGAGGGGGGAGTATAACATTCTATAAACCCTAACTTAACCTAGCCAATTAGGATTTTTCTATCCCTGGGATAGAAAATCGCTATTAGCTCGCTTACCGCTAGCGCCTTAGCGGCCCTACCAATAAGATACCTACCTATAACTTATAAGCAAGAAAGCACTACGTGCTAAGAGGCAAATTTTGGGACAGTGAGACTTATATTATAATAGCAATAGTAAGTAAGGAGGATTAATTTTTATTCCGCTAGTTAAGCGGTATATATATATAAATAGCAACTACAAAAAAAGAGTTGCCAGTATTGGGAATAAAGGCAAGTGGTCACCATATAAGGCATATTGCCGATATATATGGCAAGTTGCCGTTATATGCGGCAAGTTGCCGTTACATGTCGCCGCGGCACTAGCGTAGCGAGGAGCCTTAAGCTCCTCGCTCTCCCTTAAGAATATACAGAATAACAACCATCATACTATCTACAAACCGTAGCTATGTAATATTACCTTGTGTAACTAATAGATACTTTATAGTATATATAAAAGAAATCTTAGCGGAAGATGTCGCTAGAATCTATATTAAAGAAGTATTTATAAGATATAGAGTATTAAGTAAAATTATATTAGATAGAGATTTAAGATTTATAGTAGTATTTTAGGAGGTATTTTTAGCGTAACAAGGAGTTAAAGTAGCAACTTTTACTATATATTATCCGTAGATAGACGGTTAAATAGAAAAATTAAATTAGACACTAGAATAGTATTTAAAACACTATATTAATTATATATAGAATAATTAGGTATTACTATTACTAATTATATAGTTTATATATAATACAACACCTTAAAAAGAAATAAGTATATTACTATTTAAAGCGAACTATAAATATAAGCCAAAAATATTATTATTACTATACTAAGTAAAGAAAATAAGTAGCACAGCTAAATAAAGAATAGAGAATTTAATAAATCTTTATATAAACCTTATAGAAATAGCTAAGGTAGTATAGTAAAGAATAAAAAAGTACTATAATGCTAAGAGATCTAAGGGACTAGATCTTAAGGAGGGAAATAAAGTATAGCTATTATATAAAAAATTTAAGAGTTAATAACTAAGTAAGAAGTTAGACTATATTAGACTAGAACCTTTTAAAATTATATAAAGTATATTACCGGTTATATTTAAGTTAAATCTACTAGCTAAAATAAAAATCTACCCTATATAGTATATTGCGATACTAGAGCTAGTATATAGAGATATTAAGCCGCTAGTTTATAAAGTAGACATATATAAAAAAAATAAGAAGAAGATTATTAGTTATAAGGATATTAACAATAAAATATAGTATAAGGTTAAGTAGATAGGCTATAATAAGACTACCTAAAAACCACTAAAAAATCTAAAAAACGTTATAGGAAAGGTATAGGAGTATTAAAAGAAAATAGGTTAGGTAGTATTAATAAAGAAGGATTACTAAAGAATAAGTTACCTAAGGGGGACCTAAGAGGAGTGACTACTAAACTATTTAGAGTTATTTCCCTCTTTATTAAAGGAGAATTTATTCTTTTATTACTAAGTTCCTAAAGGCCTTATTTTATAAGTTTTACTTTTTAAAATAAACCTTCTTATAAACTTTCTTAAGATAAAGTAATTAAGTAGACGTAGTAATGCGTGCCTTTAAGGCCTTTTACTCTATATTATAAAAACGCTCTAACTTAGTAAGGGCTTAAGTTAACTTACTATTAAGCTTTATAGTAGCGGATTAAATATAAAACCCTATAATAAATTACTTAGGGAACTTAGAGACTATTAAGAATAATAGAACGCGTATACTTAGCGTTAGAGATAAAACGAATATCGTAAGATAATTAAACGTTTACTTTAGTATACTTTAAGTAAAAAGAGGGCTATTAAGATAAAGGACTTGCTAACGCAATATAAACTAACCCCTTTTTTATATAATAAAAATATAGAATTATTATTATTTTACTAAGTAATAATATACTAGTAATAGTATAAGTATAACGTTACGCTTATAAAGAAGAAGAGGCTTTAGGTATAATAAGTAACAATATTAACTAAATTAATTAAACGGATATTATACCTCTAGTAAATAACTTAGAGATATTAGAAATCTTTAAAGATAAAGATAAAGAGGAGGGAGATAGTATTACGGACGCTTTAAGTACAATATTATAACTACTAAAAGAGGAGTTAGAAGAAGCTAGTTAGTTAATTAAAGTATAGTTTAGGAGAACCGGTTAAGCTATATAATAAGAAATAGTAACTAAGGTTATATAATATTATACGTAGTATACACAGTATATAAAGGGAACGTACGTATAATATATATAATGCGTATATTACGTATAAAAAGGATTTCTTAGAAGTATAGTTATATATTTAAAGGACTACAGTCCCTACCTAGATAGTTCCTTCCTTATAGTAATTCTTAGAATATAATTAAAGTTAATCTATTAAGCAACCACTCCACTAGTTATTATTACTTATTAATTATTATTCGATATTTATACGCCTAGCCTATTAATAAGTCTACTGTAGTAACTACTACAAGACTTTATTACAAATAGTAGGATATTAAAAGATATTACAATTTGTCTTCCTTTAATAGTTAACTAAATTGGTTTTATTTTAAGATTAATAATACCTCCTCTATAGGCTATTAGATCTCCTAAAATTATAACTAGTAGATAAGGGTACTCCTTTTATCTATAAGGTAGTCTTATTTATTTTACTATTACTAGTAAGATATAGTTCCTTATTACTCCACTATCTATTAATGCTTTAAACTACTAATTTTGCTATTTAACTTATAAATTTAGGTATTATCCTTAAATTCCTTTAAGGGTTTAAGGCTCTACTACTAGCTCCCTCTAATCCTATAGGCCTCTACTTTTCCTAACTATTAGCTACTAGATTTTATTTATACTTAGTCTACTTTTAGCTAATACTTAGTTTATTTCTTATCTTTAATATACTATAGACATATATTCTCTAGGTACTCCTACTATAATTATTTATCTAGGCATTCCTCTATAAGGAATCTTCTTAGTTAAAGTATTAAGTTGTCTAACTCTTATACTTCTACTAGATGCCAGCTATATATATACTTAGTATTTCTATACTATTACTCTTCTAGCGCCTAATATATCCTTATTAGATACTTTTAATTTTTGTCTTTTAAAGTTCTATATATATTATACATATTATCTATATATATAATCTATACTAATATATAATATAGTTAGTGCTTTAGGTTAACTCTTAGTTTATCTATTTTTATAAGTTTAAATCTTTACCTACTTAATCTAATTATTAGTTCGCTGTTTGCTAGTACTAAGATTTATCTCTTACTTCTTTTATCCATTACTTATTCCTCTAGATCCTTTAACGTTATTATTAAGGCTCCCTTAATATAATTTATTACTTTCTCTATAATTGGCTAATCCTAAACCACTTATTTATCTAGCTATATATAGAAGTCTTCCTACTCATTATTATATCGTTGCCTATACTACCTTTAGTATAGCTCCCTAAGTATATACGGCTTATCTATAAAAAAGTATCTTCTTATTACTATATTATAATAGCCCTTAGTATATTATTCTTTAAACCTAGTTAGAATCCCTAAATCCTCTTCTTATTCCAGTTTATTTAACTACTTTACCCTTAATATGCCCGTTCTTAGCCTATTAGTAATTCTTTATATAGGTGCTCTGTCCCTTATATAACCTAGCGTACTAAATCTCTAGTCTAGTTTCTATTCTTACTATACGATAATTCTTACCCTAAACTTATCTATTGTTTTTTATTACTTACGTCTTATAGCTAAATCCTTAAAGTTTTCCTACTTTCTAATTATAGTATTAACTTTTTAATCTTTAGGCTAAACACTATATTTACTTAAGATTATTGTAAACCTTATTTGTTTTTTTAAATTTTAGCTCCCTAGGATCCTTAATCCTAAGCTTACTTCTTTCTTAAGCTATACTCCAGCCTTAGTCTAACTAGGCTTTTAGGGTATTCTTATCTTATCTTAAGAGTCTTAAATCTTACTTATCTCGTCTTAAGAATCTTATATTATTAGGAAACTTCGTCTAGTATTTATTTGTTTATTCTTAAACTAAGCTGCTACTCTTTCCCATTAGTTCTTATCCGTTATAGGTCCTTAAGCATACCTTATCTCTTCTTAAGAATCTTAGTTATCTCTTATCTTATCTTAAGAATCTTAAGCCTATGGCCTTTTACCTTTATTAAGTAGTAAGCTAGTACTAGTAGTTATCTGCTTACTTAATCGCTTTTAAATATTACTCCTTCCGTCTTATAAAGCAATAGATACTATATCTAGCGGTATTATAATACCCGCTACTAAACCTCGTTTTATAGTAGTCTTAGTCTCTACTTCTATTACGCTATTAAGGTTTAGGTACCCCTAGTTAGTCCCTTCTTTTTCCTTATTACTATTAATTAATAAGTACTTTAACTCTATTATTATTGTTACTAATCTTTATCTATACATTACTGTAATATTTTAATCTAGCTTATAAAGTTAATCTTATTTTTTATCTAACTCTTTAGTTTCTTTAAGCCTCTTGTTACGGACGCTTTAAGTATAATGCTACGACTACTTAGAGAAGAGTCGGAAGAAGCTAGTTGGTTAATAAAAGCACGGTTTAGGATGGAGCCGGTAGAACCATATAATGAAGAATGGTAGCACGAGTCACATAACGTGATCTATATAATCTGTATAATCTATAGGATCTGCTATAGAGCAAATAGAGCACACGTACATTATATATAAGAAGGATTTCTTAGGAGTATGGTTGTGTATTTAAAGGACTACAGTCCCTACCTAGATAGTTCCTTCCTTATAGTAATTCTCAGAATACAATTAGAGTTAATCTGTTAGGCAACTACTCCACCAGTTATTATTACGTTGTTAACTTTATTTACATTACCTATACACCTAGCCCATTAATAGGACCTATTGTAGTACTTCCTATAAGGTTCCGTTATATAATTACTACCTAGTTATAGTATTAACAGAAAGTTAAATAATATGCTACTAAAAGCAGCTACTATAACGCCATTAACGGCGGCAACTACTTTAAGGTTAGGAGGTGACACTAGTATAGCAGATACTAACTTATAACAACCTATAACGGTTAAATAATTATAAGAGATAGTTAACTAGTTAATAGAGAATAATGCGACACTTAAATAAAGGATTAATGGGATAGGGGCAGTAAAGATTAAGTTACCTTTAATTAAGAGATTCTTAGGAGAGAGATTAAAACTTAAAGGGTTCCTTACGCAAATACACTTTAAGGTTACGCAAGAAGAAGTAAAACTGCTAATACCTATGAATTGAATAGTATATATAGGGCTATTCCTATTAGGAAGAGCACTTAAATAGTTTAAGCCTTACCTTATAGAAATATAGGCAAATAGAATAATAACTACTAACTAAGAGGTGCGGTTTATATTCTTAAGTTAGGAAGGGTTTATAGAGCGACTTATATAAATATTTAGAGATCCGGAGGTAGTAACTATAGCGGAAAGAAAACTCCAAGATATTACGCAACGAACTTTAGCAATTAAGTACACTATATAGTTCTAAACGCTAGCTATATAAGTTAAGTGGAATAATAAGGTGCTTATAGCATAGTATAAATAGGGACTTAAGGCTAAAGTTTAGGACGTAATTATCCTAATAGAAGATGCGGATACTCTAAGGGATTTAATAGATTAAATAATTAAGATTAATAATTGGATCTACTAAAGAGAACAGGCTAAAAGAGGTTAGAATAAAGTTCTATAGTTATATAAGACGTAGAGCACGTAATAACTAAAGCTAAGTTAGAAACTATAGAATGGCGCAAAGCTAATAAACCTAAGCGGTACTAAAGAAACCTATAAAAGATAGAGTAAAAAACTATAAAAACCTAAAGGTTAAGGATCTAGTAATTATAGGACTAAGGAGTAGAGGCTAAACTAGGGATCTTAGTAGCAGAAGATATTTAGGCGGACTTTATAGCAAAGTCAGTGGTTTAAAGATAGAGCTTATATAAATTATAGGAAATAAGGTCACTTTATAAGGGATTATAAAGATGGTTAGAGTCACTATATAATAAAGGGAACTAGACTAGTAGAAGATATATACGTATAGAGGAATAATAGTGTACTATAAGGAACGAAAGAATATTTAATTAGAAGTTTCGCGTTTTATTATAATAACGTATACCGAATTTATAAAGACGCTAAGTATGGCGTAAGCTATTAGCTATAAGAGCTAGAGTTAAAAGGACTTAAAGGAACTAAAGAGTTAGATAAAGAATAAGATTAACTCTATAAGCTAGATTAAGATATTACAGCAATATATAGATAATAATTAGTAATAATAATAATGGAGTTAGAGTACTTATTAATTAATAGCAATAAGGATAATAAAGAAACTAACTAGGGGTATTTAAACCTTAATAACGTAATTATAGAAGCAAAAACTGAGACCGCTATAAAGCAAGGTTTAGTAACGGGTATTATAATACTGTTGGATACGGCATCTATTGCTTTATAAGACGGAAGGAAGAGTATCTTATAGAGATTAAGCAAGCAGATAACTGCTAGTGCTAATTTACTACTTAATAAAGGTAAAAGGCTAAAGGCTTAAGATTCTTAAGATAAGATAAGAGAGATCTAAGATTCTAAAAACAGGATAAGGATAGCTTAAGGACCTATAACGGACGGAAACCGATAGAGTAGAGCAGCGGCTTAATTTAAAGATATATGAATGAGCTTAGGACAAAGATTCCCAGAGATATAAGATTCTTAAGATAAGATAAGTAAGATTTAAGACTCTTAAGATAAGATAAGAACACTATAAACGCCTAGTTAGACTAAGGCGAAAGCTAAGCTTAAGCTAGAAGCAAGCTCAGGATTAAAGAATCCAAGGGATTAAGAATTTAGAGTATAAATAAAGGTACCTATAAGCAAAAGGTAAGGAGCTTCTTTATAGATTAGAGAATTTGCAATATAAATAGTAGTTAGACTAAAAGACAGATATATAGACCTAGAGGACTTACTAAAAAAACATAGTATTTAGCCTAAAGATTAAAAAGTTAATAATAAGATCAAGATATAAGAAGACTTTAAGGATCTACTTATAAGATGTAAAAGAAAAGAAACTATAGCAGAATTTAGAGCAAGAATTGCTGTATAGTAAGAACAGAAACTAAATAAGAGATTTAGTATATTAGAACGTATAAGGGACAGAGCGCTAGTATAAAGAATTACTAATAGGCCTAAGATAGGCACACTAAGAGCTAAGTAGCTTACTAAACTGGAAGAAGAAGAGGATCTAGGGATCTTAACTAGGTTCGAAGAACGATATATAAAGGGCTATTATAATATAGCAATAAAGAGATATTTCCTTATGAATACGCCGTATACACTTAAGGGGTTATACTAAAAGTGGTATAGACAACGACATAATAACAAGTAGGAAGATTTCTATATATAGTTAGATAAAAAAGTTGTCTAAGACTACCTAATTATAGAAAAGACTATAACTTATATTAAAGGAGCCTTAATTATAATATTAAAGGATCTAGAGGAGTAATTAAAGGACTAGAGAAGCGAAAGGCGAATCTTAGTACCTGCGAATAAAGTTATAATACTTAGATTAACAAAAGAGAGGTTTAAACTTAAGGATAAAGACGAGCTAAGAGTTAACCTAAGACACTAAGCATATTATACACTATCGTAAATAGTATGCGTAGATAATGCGTATAATATGTATAGAGCACCTAAGGATAAAAACCGGAAGTATCTAATAAGGATATATTGGATAACGGATAAGGCGAAGTACTAAAACGCTAAATATATATATAGTTGGCACCTAGTAGAAGTTTAAGAACAAAGGGACTTAATACTTTAACTAGGAAGATTCCTTACGGAAGAATACCTAGATAGATAACAATAGTAGGAATGCTTAGAAAATACCTATCTATAGTATATTAAAAATAAGAAACAAACTAAGTATTGGCCTAAGTTAGACTAAGTATAGGCAGGATTAAGCAGCTAATAGCTAGGAAAAGTAGAGGCCTATAGGACTAGAGGGAGCTAGTAGTAGAGCCTTAGACCCTTAAAGGAATTTAAGGACAATACCTAAATTTACAAGTTAAATGGCAAGATTAGCAGTTTAAAGTATTAATAGATAGTAGAGTAATAAGGAACCACATCTCACTAATAGCAGTTAAAAGAATAGGGTTACTATACAGGAAAAAGAGCATCCTTACCTATTAGTAATACTTTTAGGAGATCTAATAGCCTACGGAGAAAGCATTATTAATCTTAAAACAGGACCTATTTAGCTAACCATTAAAGGGAGATAAGTTAAGATGTCTTTTAATATACTACTATTAGGGAATAATAAGGCAGTATTAAGAATACCTTAGTTACAGGAATACAATCTAAAGATCAATTAGGTCGATATTAGGGATACTTAACGCCGCAAAATGCGACAACAAACTAAGTTAGTATGGTACTAAGTCGGAGCAACATATAAAGAAACCAAGAAAGGGTTAGATTATATACCAAAGAGATACCATAAGTATGGCAAAAAGTTATAGTTACTAAAAAGTAAAAAGCTGTTAGAATATATAGCATGGGACTATAAGATAGAGTTAGAACTAGGAATAAGTCTAAGGTTCTTTCCAACCTATAAGCTTATAGAGAAAGAGTCTTAAGTATTAAAAGAGTTTGTCTAGAAGAACTTATGTAAGGGATACATTAGACCATCGCAGTTATTAGCGGGTTATCTAGTATTGTTCGTACTAAAGAAGAATGGCAAACTAAGGCTATATATCAACTACAGGCAGTTAAATAGTATTACCAGAAAGGATAGGTATCCTTTACCCTTAATTAGCGAAATCTAAGATAGGATAGGTAATGCGTAAATTTTTATAAAGATAAATCTGAGATAGGCATACCATCAGATTAGAATTAAGGAAGGCGACAAATAGAAGGTAGCTTTTAGGTTAAAGGAAGGACTATATAAACTATTAGTTATACAATTCGGGCTTATAAACGCACTAGTAACGTTCTAGAAGCGAATTAATAGTGTATTAGGAGAATACCTTAATAAGTTTGTTATAGTATACCTTAACAATATCATTATCTACTTAATAAGTGAGGAAGAACATAAAGAACATATTAAATGGGTCTTAAAGAGACTATAAGAAGAACAGATGCTAGTAGCAATTAAGAAATGCGAGTTCTTTATAAGGAAGACCGATTTTATAGGATTTATTATTAAACTAGGCAAGTTAAGCATGGACCTAAAGAAAGTTAAAGCTATAGTTAATTAGCAAGAACCAGAGAACGTTACGTAGTTAAGATTGTTTCTAGGGTTTTGCAATTACTATAGAAGGTTTATAGCACAATAGTTAAAGAATATCGAGCCGTTTACTCAATTAATAAAGAAAGAGGAACTATAGGTATAGGCAGAGGAGCAAAAGAAGGTGTTTAGAGAACTTAAGGAATTGTTTACCCAGGAACCAATCCTTAAGATCTACCAACTAAAGTTAGAAACGGTTGTTAAGATAGATACATTAAACTTTATACTAGGAGTATGCTTTATATAGAAATATAAAAATAGATGGCATTTAGTAGCATACTATAGTTAGAAGATAACACCACTAAAACTAAACTATAATATCTATAATAAAGAGTTATTAGGTATAGTTGCAGTATTAAAGAAATAGAGAGCATTCTTATAAGGTATAGAGAAACTATTTATAGTTAAGATAGATTATAAGAACCTAATAGGATTCCTAACGATAAAGGAACTTAACCGAAGACAGGTTAGATAGGCGGAAACACTTACAAACTACTATTTCGAGATTTAGCATACTAAGGGTACAGATAATATACAAGCAGATGCTCTAAGCAGAAAAGCTAAACTATAGAATAACGAGAAGCCATTAGGGGCTTTATTGCGAAAAGATATAGATAGGTTAATTAGGTACAATTATCCAAAAATCGCAGCAACTTAGGTAGATAGAGTCTATAAGACACCAGAGAGCTTTTAGGTACAAAAAATTCTAAAAGCACAGCTAGAAGATCTATAGTCGGATGTATATAAAAACCGAGAAGTAAAGTATATCCCAAGAAGCATAGCAGAACACTTTATAGAAGATTTCTATAAGGGACTAACTTAAGGACACAACGGAGCTACAGGCTTAGTGTTAAGACTTTAAGAAGAGTACATTATTAATAGAATCTAGAGGATAGCTAGAAAGGTCACTAGAGAGTATTTAGATTGCTAAAGAAATAAACTAATAAGGCATAAGCTATATGGAGGGCTATAACCAGTTAAAATACCAGAGAGACTATAGGAGGTTATATTATAGGACTTTATTATTAAGTTACTAAAATTAAGAGATCCTATTACCGGATAAGATTATAACGTAATTTTAGTAATAGTAGATAAGCTTACAAAGTGGGGATACTTTATAGCATGCATAGAAGAAATCTCAGCAGAGGATATCGCTAGAATCTATATTAAAGAAGTATTCGCAAGACATAGAGTACTAAGTAAGATTATATTAGATAAAGATTTAAGATTTATAGCAGTATTTTAGGAGGTATTCTTAGCGGAATAAGGAGTTAGAGCAGTAACTTTTACCGCGTATTATCCGCAGACAGACGGTTAAATAGAAAGATTAAATTAGACACTAGAGCAGTATCTAAGACATTATATTAATTACGTATAGAACAATTAGGTATTATTATTACTAGTTATATAGTTTGCATATAATATAACACCTTAAGAAGGAATAGGCATATTACCATTTAAGGCGAATTACGGATATAAGCTAAGAACATTATTATCGCTACGTTAAGTAAAGAAAATAAGTAGCACAGCTAAGTAAAGAATGAAGACTTTAATAAATCTTTATAAAAACCTTACGGAAATAGCTAAGGTAGTATAACAGAGAATAAAAAGATACTATAACGCTAAGAGATCTAAGGGACCAGATCTTAAGGAGGGGGATAAAGTATGGCTACTATACAAAATTTTTAAAAGTTAATAACTAAGTAAGAAGTTGGACTATGTTAGACTAGGACCCTTTAAAATTATATAGAAGATTTCACTAGTTATATTTAAATTAAACCTACTAGCTAAGATAAAGATCTACTCTATATAGTATATCGCAATACTAAAGCTAGTATATAGGAATATTAAGCTACTAGTTTACGAAGTAGACACATATAGAGGATAAGAAGAGGATAAATGGCAAGTTTTAAAGATTATTAGCTACGAGGATATAGATAATGAAATATGGTATAAAGTTAAGTGGATAGGCTATACTAAGACTACCTAGGAACCATTAGAAAATCTAAAAAACGCTATAGGAAAGGTATAGGAGTATTAGAAGAGAATAGGTTAGGTAATATTAATAAGGAAGAATCGCTAAAAAATAAGTTACCTAAGGGGGACCTAGGAAGAGCGACTGCCGAACTACTTAGAGTTGTTCCCTTTATAGGAGGAGAGTTAGTTCTCTTATTACTAAGTTCCTACAGACCTTATTCTATAAGCTTCTACTCCTTAAAATAAACCTTCTTACGCACTTTCTTAAAATAAATTAACTAAGCAGATACAGTAAGATAAAAGTTAAGGGCGTGTTGCTAAGCGTTAATAGCCTCTCGCTTTGCGTTACGGGAGTAATAAAGTTTAGCAAGAGCTACCAATAGCTTATTGTCTAACTTTGCAGCAGTAGTCTAAATATAAAACCCTAAGGCAAATTAACTAGGGCACTTAATGACTATTAAAAGTCATAGGACGCGTATACTTAGCGTTAGAAATAGAATAAACGTTATAAGAGGAACGAATATTTACTTTAGTATACTCTAAGTAAGAAGACGGTTGCTAAGACAAAGGATTTACCAGCGCAATATAAACTAACCCCTCTTTCGTATAACAAGAATATAAAGACGGTATAACTTTACCTAGCGATAAGATAATGGTAATAGTATAAGACCGACAAGCTATAGAGGAAGGAGGAGTTACTTTAGGTATAATAAGTAACGATATTAACTAAATTAATTAGACGGATATTATACCTCTAGTAAATAACTTAGAGATATTTAGAATCTTTAAGGACAAAAATAGAGAGGAGGGAGATGGTATTACGGACGCTTTAAGTATAATGCTACGACTACTTAGAGAAGAGTTGGAAGAAGCTAGTTAGTTAATAAAAGCATGGTCTAGAATAAAGCCGGTAGAACTATATAACAAAGAATAGTAGCATAAGTTATATAACGTGATCTGTATAATCTATATAATCTATAGGATCTGCTATAAAGCAGATAGAGCATACGTACATTACATATAAGAAGGATTTCTTAGGAGTATAGTTATGTATTTAATGGACTACAGTCCCTACCTAGATAGTTCCTTCCTTATAGTAATTTTTAGAATACAATTAGAGTTAATCTATTGGGCAACCACTCCACCAGTTATTATTACATTGTTGACTTTGTTTATATTACCTACACACCTAGCCCATTAATAGGACTTATTGTAGTACTTCCTATAAGGTTCCGTTATACCTCTTAACTCTAGCTCCTATAGCTAATAGCCTACGCTATACTTAGCGTCTTTATAAATTTGGTATACATTATTATAACAAAACGCAAAACTTTTAATTGAACACTCTTTTGTTCCTTATAGTATACTATTATCCCTCTATACGTATATATCGGCTACTAGTCTAGTTCCCTTTATTATATAGTGTTTTTAACTATCTTTATAATCTCTAGTAAAGTAACTCTATTTTCTATAATTTATATAAGCTCCTTTCTTAAACTATTACTTTTATTATAGAGTCCGCTTAAACGTCTTTTACTGCTAAGATCCTTAGTTTAGCCTCTACTCCTTAGTCCTATAATTACTTAATCCTTAGCCTCTAGGTTTTTATAGTTATTTATTCTATCTCTTATAGTTTTCTTTAGTACCGCTTAGGTCTATTAGCTCTACGCTATACCATAGTTTTTAATTCTACTTTAGTTGTTACGTACTCTACGCCTTATATAACTATAGAACTTTATCCTAACCCTTCTTAGTCTATTCCCTTTAGTAGATCCTATTATTAATCTTAATTACTTAATTAATTAGTTCCCTTAGGGTGTCCGTATCTTTTATTAGAATAATTACGTCCTAGACTTTTACCTTAAGTCCTTATTTATACTATGCTATAAGCGCCTTATTATTCCATTTAACCTATATAGTAAGCGTCTAAAATTATATCATATATTTAATTGCTAAGGTTTATTATATTATATTCTAAAGCCTTCTCTTTACTATAGTAGATGCTTCTAGATCTCTAAATATTTATATTAGGCGTTTCGCGAACCCATTCTAACTAGAAAATATAAACTATACTTCCTAATTTATGGTCGTTATACTATATTCCTATATTTCCGTAAGATAAGGTTTAAACTACTTAAGTGCTCTTCCTAATAAGAACAATTCTATATACGCCACTTAGTCCATAGGTGTTGTTAGCTTTACCCCTTCTTATATAACCTTAAAGTGTATTTACGTAAGGAATTCTTTAAGTTTTAACCTTTCTCCTATAAATCGTTTAATAGATAATAGCTTAACTCTAGCTACCCCAATTCTATTAATCTTTTCCTTAAGTAACCTATTATTATCTTATAATCGGTCGACTATTTCCTATAACTATTTAACTGTAACTAGTTAAGAGTTAGTATTCTATATACTAATATCATTACCTAACCCTAAGGTCGTCGCTGCCGTTAATAGCGTTATAGTCGCTGCTTTTAGTGGCATGTTATTAATTCCCTTATTATTACTATAACTAGGTAGTAATTGTATAATAAAGCCTTATAGTAGGTACTACGGTAGACTTATTAATAGGCTAGGTATGTAGATATCGAATAAGTAGTTAACAAGTAATAATAACTGGTAGAGTGGTTGCCTAATAAATTAACTCTAATTATATTTTAAGAATTACTATAAGGAAGGAACTACCCAAGGTAGGGACTGTAGTCCTTTAAATACACAACCGTACTCCTAAGAAATCCTTCTTATACGTAATATACGCATTATACGTATTATACGTGCGTTCCCTTTATACACTATATATACTGCGTACAACATCATATAACCTTAGTTACCATTTCTTATTACATAGCTTAACCGGTTCCATTCTGGACCGTGCCCTAATTAACTAACTAGCTTCTTCCGGCTCCTCTCCTAGTAGTTATAACATTATACTTAAAGCGTCCGTAATAGTATGTTATATATACGCGCAAGCTAAGGTATTCCAACACGTAATATATATTAAAATGGACCTATTATTTAAGATAGTATAAGGTAAAACGAATTTATTCTTAATTATGGGATAGGATAAGAATTTAAAACGTATGCACGCCCTATACTAAGCATATACTAGGCGTAGGCTAATGTTTATAACAGGGATTAAGGTGTAGGTATATGCCTTTCTTAACCTAGAAACACGTGTTATATATATAAAGATATTTAAGCTAGTATTTAAGGTTTTAGGCGATGCTGCCCGATTATCTATATAATTTACACACATTTACGGAACTAGACTTCGCACGGCTATAGTTAATATATATAGGAAATAAGCCGGTGGTACGTATATAGAATATATACGCTTTGTATCTGCCTAGCATATACTAACGGTATATAGGTTTTAGAGATTACCTATTACATAAATAGGACGAATACCTTTAGTATATACTTATATTCTGCCTAGTATATATTAAACGGAACTTTGTAAAGCGCTTTCTAACTTATAAAGTAAGATATATTATAGAGCAGATATAGAAAGCGGAGATAGAGCAGAAACTTATAGTGTGTATGTAAAGTATATACATACTATATCCGGAGCTTACGTCTTAGATAAATAATAAGAAGAAAATATAGATACTAGCTGGGCTTGTAGAGAAAAAGTTGAAGGTCCCTTATAAGTGGTAGGCATATGCATAAAAGTATACTAGAATTGGTAAAAGTAGTCACTTTTAAGATAATAACTTTACTGGTTGAAAATTATGCGTACTTACCGTAGTACTTTAATAATATATACGCTCTGTATATGCGCTGTATATTCTAATGCTTTAATATAGGCTTAAACTCCATATATAAGAGATGTTTAATCTATAAGAGCTATATAAAGAGACGGGAATAGATAATATATGGAGAAATTATTGCGACTTAAAGCGGATAGCAGTATAGCTATAGAAATAATATATATATATACGCGGCAAATGCAAAGTAGATGCTAAGCTTAAGTAGCCTAGAAACAGCGGAAAGTAGCTAAGTAACGAGCTAGAAATCCTAGACTAAATCTTTCTTAGAATTCTTAGAACCTATTTAATACCCCTAAGCTAAATCTACAGCATATACCTGGTGTAGAATTATCTACTATATTTAGTAGGTAGACTATATTGTAGATAAGTACAGTAGATAATAATATGGCATTAGTATCGGATACGTCGCGCGTATCCACAGTATATATAGCGTAGATGCCGCCACTACTATCTTAAAGTTAAACGCCTTAGACTATGAGTAAGAGGTATAGGTCTAACCTATTTACAGAGGAGATAGAAAAGGAGGTATATATACTATATATAGAAAATATAGAGCGATAAATTAGTAAATTAAAATAGGCTAAAGATATATATAATAAAGCAAAGGAACTAGTAGAGCTTAAAAAGTGGGCGTAGGAGTATAGTATTGGTATATAGGGCGTATATATATAGTATACGGAGAGCAAGTGTTATAGAGTTCCATTACTATAAATAAAGAATTAATTAACTATAAAAAAACCTTTACCGCACATGCAACCTTACCAAAAGGTGGCGCCGCACTTCCAAACTTACGCATACCCATCTTACTATCAAAAACTATCGTTTTCCTAACTCCTAAGACCTAATTCTGCCTACTTAGCGAGCTAGAGGTAGACTTGTCCCCCTTATTACCCCCTTTTGTTCTGCGATAGAGGCCTTGGCAAAAGGGGTCCTAGCGTATAAGTAAAGCACGGACAAGAACACCAAAACTACTACTACTACTACC
>Ga0307515_10002681_pt1 | contig 38140 bp, 6 predicted proteins | sample 17_EM_MG_FD_194513 | JGI IMG/M metagenome (GOLD analysis project Ga0307515, IMG submission 194513) | Populus trichocarpa ectomycorrhiza microbial communities from riparian zone in the Pacific Northwest, United States - 17_EM | ecosystem: Host-associated > Plants > Roots > Unclassified | place... | reverse complement strand
GAGGCCGCCTATTTATCCCTAACTTAGAAAACCTATAACGGCAACTAATCTAAATAGCCTATAACCTCCGGTTAAGCGGCTACCTAGGAAAAGGAGGGACCTATAAGCTCCTTAGCTAATACTACTTCTAGCCTAAGATAATAGACTTAGTTAAACGCTTTATAGGTGCCTATTATAGTTATAAGCGCGCTAAGGCCTTTAATACAAAGTACCAAGGACTACTACACCCTCTACTAGTACCTATATGACAATAGGCAGATATCGCCATAGATTTTATTATTGACCTACTACCTTATAAACGACACGGCCGTACCTATAAGAATATCCTTATAATAATATGCCGACTCACAAAAAAGCGCCACTACGTCCCTACTAAAGGCGTAGCCGTTAGCGACGTCACTAACGCCTTCCTTCGCAAAGTTTACTAATTATATAGGCTACCTAACTTAATTACGTCTAACTAAGGCATATAGTTTAACTCCAATATATAGAGACGAATCTGCTAACGTCTTAGCACCTCTATTAAGATATCTATATCCTTTTACCACGAAACTGCCGGGCAACCGGAAAAAGCTAATGCTAGCATAAAAGCGTACCTATAATAGGTAGTCGCCTATAGTTAGGATAACTGGGTAGATTACCTTCTACTAGGTAAATTTGTAGCGAATAACTACATCTTAACTACCACAGGACTTACCCCGTTCTTCGCGAATAAGGGTTATTACCCCTAATCCGGCATAGAGCCACTAGAACCTATTAATAAGAAACTGCCATATAGAAAACGCCTTAAGATACTACTTGCTAACTAATATACAGACCGTATAAAAAATCTACTTAACTACTGCAAGGAAGAAATGGCCTGGGCTTAAGCAAAGTAGGCCTACTTCGCCAATTATTATAGAGCGCCACCACCGGAGATGTGTGTTGGCGACTGGGTATAGCTAAATATATATAATATCTCTACACAGAGGCCTATAAAGTCACTTAATTATAAGAATCTCGGCCCCTATTAAATCAAACGAGTTATTAATAGGGGAGCCGTATATAAGCTAGAGCTCCTACCTACCCTAGCCACCCGCGGGATATGGCCTGTATTTCACCTATAGCTACTACACCTTTACTAGCCTAACCCCTTACTAGGATAGATATAGCCTAAACCTTTACTAGTACTAATCTAAGATAAGAACAAAGACGAGAACTATAAGGAGTGGACCATTAAATAAATTATTAACTCTAAATACCATAGCAAAGGCAGGGGACGGCGGCTCTACTATAGAGCTATCTATACAGGATTCGACATAGACCAGCCAGAATGGCAACTATAGGAAGACTTCAAAAATGCAAAGGATCTAATTAGCAATTTTTACTACGCAAACCTATAGAAACTAGGCCTAAGCAGAGATTTCGTGCCTAATCCTCTATAGAAGCCCTTATAGAGTTAAACCGTATATTACTACGTAAGGGCAAATTACCGTTAGATTGCCGCAGATTGCCATTACGTGATGGTAAAGTGCGATTACATAACCGGAAAATTGTTAAGATGTCTAGGAACTTTAACCGGCGGTTAAAGTTATCTAATTAGTTAAATTCTTAGGTGCTAAGTCTTATTATATAACGTTATTACAAGCCTTTAGCAATATTTCCTTTTCTTCTTTATACCTTACTATATATATATAGCAACCACAGCGTCGCCGGAGCTCCGCCTCTATAGGAGGGAGGGTAGTATCACGGAACCCCACCGTAGGGGCCTCCATAGGAGAGCCCCGTGCTCTTGCGTACACCTCGCGTACAGCTTACGTCAGCTACGCGTAGGTATATTACCTCCTTACGCCCTCGACCCTTACGATCGATCGCGTAACGTCTTGTAGACTCCTCGAATACATACGTTTAGCTGCCACTATTCTGCGCCCCGTGACATAATATAGGAAAACTATCTAGCGACCGTATATAATAACCAGACCTATTACTATAGTAACGGTAAATATTAAAAAGTGCGGCTTACGGCGTACAGAAATTAATATTAAAGATTAAAAAGCTAGGTAAGTGGCTAATGCTAAGCCTATAAATAAGGGAGATAAACTTAGAGCAAATTCCCTAGTTATTTATAGATATCCTAATAGAGTTTCCAAAGGGGTTATATTACGCCATTTCGGTTTAGGTAAGATAAGAGCGCTAGGTATATTTATAGTACCTATAACTAAGTAGCTATTGCTACTAAGAGTAGTAGTTATATCTAGATAGAGAGCTTCTGTTTTAGAGGCGAGCTATGTCCAGGTTATATAATAAAGTAAAGTTTTAAATACGGTCCTAGTTATATTTAGTAGGACTTTCTAAAAAATTTAAAAATGCTACTTACTTTATTAACTAGGAATCCAAATAATTATAGGTCACTTATACAACAACCATGCATAAAAAGGTAATTAATTTAAATAGCATTATAGTAAAAATTCCAAGAAATGCTTATATGTTTAGATTAAACAGATATAATGTAATAGTTATATTTATGCTAAAGGATAAGTAGAAATAGAGAGTGGCTAACTTGCCTTAGTCCGGAGATGTTTTAAGTAGAGTTTAGATCTACCGTAAATAGCTAATATCTAGGCCCTCTTAAATAAGAGGTTATTACAAAAGTAATCCCTAACTAATTCTTCCTTTTTTATAAGCCTAGTACTAAATAGTAGCTAGTAAGTATAGAATGGTCTAAATATTGACATTGCGAGGACTCTATATATTAGGGTGACTTTACGGCTAAATCTAATAAATATATTAGTAAGAAAGCTATATTTAGCAATAGGCCCTCTTTTTAAAAAATGCCAAAAGTTAAAAAAATAACTCGCTCTAAAGCAAAGGAAGGAAATGCTAAGGTTGTTTAGTAGCAAAATGAAATTAAAGCTCTAAAACTTTAATTAGCGGCTATAAAAGAGAAGAAGAGTAGGGAAGGGAGTGGCGAGTAGAGTAAAGAGGATAAAAGAGAAATTAAAGAATTGGATAAAAAGTTATAGGAGTTAACGTAGGATAACTAAATGGTATTAGATAATAAAGATAGTAGAAATAGTATAGGCTCTAAGGACGTAAACAAAAGGCCTATAAAGTCCATAGAGCCTAATAAAGAGAGAAAGGCGCTTTTTATTTTAGAGCTACGGGATATAAACCCCTAGGGCGTAAAATAAACGCCTATAAAACAAGAGTCTCCAAAATAAAAGTATATGGGGTTAGAGCCTACTATAAAAAGCGAGTTATAGGATAAAGTTTATAGGGAGCTACTTTATATTACCGCAAATACGCAATCTAATTATAATACTACTTATAGGTGCACTATTGCATAGGCAGATAATTAAAAGGAAGTTATTAACTGCTATAGTCCTCGTAATACGTCTGTCTATAAAATTATAAAAGGGGGAGCAGAGGGGGATTACGCATTTCCTCCTAAGGAAAAATATACTAACCCTAATTTTAGACTTAGGGAGGTAAGAAGACTAGATAGGAAATTTCTATACACTAAAATTACTTACCTTTACATAGTTACGTAGAAATCCGAGTACCCGGAATACCCTAGAGAAAATTTAAATTTAAATTATTAGAATAAAGTAATAAGGCTAGTAAAACGTTTTCCCTCTACGTATATTCTGGTTAACTAGAGTACGGATAATAAACTAAGGCGGTATTAGGAGACTAAAGCAACTATTTAAAATAGGTAGGGCACTAAATGAGCTAATTAATCGATTTATTAAGCAGCTAAATAGGCTAAAAAAAAGACTTAAGGAGCACTTAACTAGTATACGCTTAGCTATAGACAGATCTCCTACACCTAATATTCTCTTCCTAACGTCTTGGCATTTCCGCGATATTTTAGGCACTCTGGCTCCGACTAGAACTCTAGCTCTAGCTATAGGGGCAGCTAATATAGCTATATTAACCGCTATCCTTAAAAAAATTAAGAAACTCTACTGTGAGCTATTTAGGGTTAATAGTTTTAATAAACTTAACCCTATAAGTAAGGTAGGATAGATAAACGCGTAGAAAATAGAAAGGGTAAGGTATATAGTAATAGCTGTCTAATTTTTCCCCAATAGTTATTTATTTTATTTTTTCTTATATAGCTTAAAAACAAAAGACAAAAAAAGAAACTTAGAAGGGGAGCGTTCTTTTATTTAAATTTTATTTATCTTATAGCTCTCCTTTATTATACTTCCTCTTCTTTATTTATAAAATAACTATACTATAAATAAAACTACTCTTTAGTGTTATTTATATTATAAGCCTTACGTTTAAAATCCTACCTCCTATTAAATACGAGATTCTTTATAAACATAAATTCCTATATAGTATTACCACGATTTATAAGAAGTATATAAAATCTCTATAGGTCTTTATTTATAGTGCCTTAATATAAACCATGTTTTTATTTAGCGTATTCTTTACAGCTAGTTATTTTAACGTATTAAACTAACTTACTTAATTCGCTTAATCTACTTAATCTACCTAATCCACCTAATCCACCTAATCTACTTGATTTACCTAATCTGCCTAAGCTATCTAAGCTACCTAATCCTTTTAATCCTTCTAGGCAGTAATACCTACACTTCCCTATTACACCTTACACTAATTAACATAGATTTTAAGACGGTGGGATAGTACCGCTAGGGAACGAGTCCTTTTTCCGTTAATGCCTCTATAATAAGGCGTACTTGGTAAGGCTTAATCTATTAAATACTAAAGAACTATAATAAATTAGCGAAGAATAACTGAGGTAATCCTTAGCGACTCTAAGCTAAAGCTAAATCGTACCCTACTTATAGCTTACTTTAGTAATTAAAAACCCTTGCATTTAGCTTTGTAGAAAGGCTTATATAACTATAAAGTTAGTAAAGCATATATTAAAGCTCTATAATAGTAGTATAAATACCTATCTAAGAAGTTTTACTATAGGTTGTATAAACTTAAAGACTTAGAAACCAGAGCGTTTAATAAGGAGGATTCCTAAGACTGCTTTTAACCTAGTATAAGCTAAGAACCTTCCTCTAGGATATAAGTAAACGATATATTCTGTTTTTAAATATTTTATAAATATATCCCTAAATATTTTAAGTTATCGTTTTAAAATCCATATCTATAACGGCTAGATGTCTTAACTAGCTAATATTATAACCTAAAAATGTATAGTAGACCTAATCTGCCTAGCCCTAAAGCTTTAGGGGGCAAAAGTTACTGTTTAGTTTATATTATACTTAAATCCAGCCTTAATAGATAATAAATTAACTATAGCACTTGGCCTTATAGATGATATATTATCCTACGCGAGCTTTATAAATCTTTATAACCTATAAATAGATTATAAGGGAGAGCTAAAGGATAAGCACAACGAAGGAGACCTTTAGGGCATAAGTTATAGGGGGGAGCTTAAGGACAAAGAGGATAATAAAATTGTCTCTCTTATTAGCAAAGCTATTGCCGAAGGCATGCAATTAAAATCTAAAGGGGTTAATAGTGAGACTATCGTGGCCAATATCCGCCAAGTACTGTACTTAGTATATTATTGCTACTATAAATGCTAGAACCTTAATAATTATATAATAAAGCGTAATAGTTTATAAAAAGACGCGTAATAGCATAAATCTTAGGATAAGGCGTTTGTTCTCCTAGCTTAGTTTAAATCTCTTTTCGCTAGCGCTACGTAATCCTTTTAGGCAGCCGCGGAAATAGCTATAGTCTTAATAAAGTATATTGTCTTAGTCCCCAAGGCTATTATATAAACAGCAATATTAAATATTAAACTCGCGGCTAAGAGTGTAGTTAGCTCTATTAAATAGTATAACGAACTATATAATGCTAATAGGACTTAATAAAATCTTTTAGGATATCTATAGTTCCAATTGGCGGTAAACTAGGTTAGTAATTAAAATGGTAAAGTATAGATAACTTATTTACTGGAGAACTAAACTTCCTAGATTACACTCTAGTTAGTGGCGAAATTTAAATTAATAGGCCTAGGTATAAATTTCTGCCTAAGATAATCTTAGGCGCAGTTAATAAATTACTTAATTATAGCAAGAAGCTATAATTCTATAGGAATAAACTTTACGAGATTCCTTTTAAAGAGGATATAAGAAAGTTCTTTAAGTTTATAGGGGGAGAGCGTAACAGTTTACCAATATTAAGGGCGCTATAATAGTTTAGATAGTGACATTAATATTATTTAGTATTTTTATTATTTATCTGTTCTATAATAGGGACAGTAAATATTATTACTTACCTTTACTATATTACCTATATTTTAATTTTATAATTAATGTTTAGGCTTCCTTTTTTTGTCCTTGTTTATAGAATATAAATGCTAAGTTATTTATACTACTAATATTGTTTATAAGGTAGAATAAGTAAACGCATAGAAGATAGAAAGGGCAAAGTATATAGTAATAGCCGTCTAATTTTTCCCTAACAGCTCTTAATTTTTTTTATATAGCCTAAAAATAAAGGACAAAAAAAGAAACTTAGACGGGGGGCGTTTTTTTATTTAAATTTGTTTCTTTTATATCTCTTATTTATTAGTGTTATTTAGTATTATAAGCCTTACTATAATCGACTACTAGTACTATATTAAAACACCTATATGTTACCTGCGTATTAACTATATATCGCCTATATATTACTTATATTTTACACTATTTTAGTTATATAGTAGTCTCCCCTTTTATCTTATTACCTATGCCTTCCTTATATATATAAAGAGGCTCTAGAGCTATATTTTATAATTAAGTCGTTTTTACAATTCTTTCTACACTATAAAGCTTATACTTACCTTTAAAACCTACCTCTTATCGATCTATTATATATAGCCTAGCCACCCTAATATAGCTACCCCTCGCTACTTAAATATAAGATTCTTTACTAACATAAATTCCTATAGGGCATTGCCACAATTTGTAAAAAGTATAAGAAATCTCTATAGGTCTTCATTTATAGTACCTTAATATTAATTATATTTTGGTTTAGCGTATCCTTTATAGCTAGTCGTTTTAATGCGTTAAACTTACCCGTCTAATCTATCTAATTTACCTAATCCACTTAAGCCATCTAAGCCACCTAGTCCTTTTAATCCTTCTAGGTAATAATACCTGCGCTTTCCTATTACGCCTCCCGCTAATTAATATAGATTTTAAGACGGCGGGACAGTACTACTAGGGAATAAGTCCTTTTTCTATTAATGCCTCTACAGCAAGGCGTACTTAGTGAGGCTTAATCTATTAAATACTAAAGAATTATAATAGATCGGTAAAGAATAACCAAGGTAGACCTAGTAATGTTAGCGGGTAGGTTAGTTAGGTTGCGAATTTTAGCCCTTAACTAAACTAACCAAATTAGTAATTTAACTAGTTAAACTGGTTAAACCAATATAAAATTACTAAATTAAGTAAGTACTAAGCCTATATAAGCTAGTAAACTAGTTAAGAATTTTAACCGGTTAGCCTTTTTTTATTGGTTTAACCTAACCTAACTGCTAATATTACTGGGTAGACTTTAGCGACTCCAAACTAAAGTTAAATCGTACCCTACTATTCTTAAGTTTTAAATTAATCTAATACTTCTTTTCTTCTACCCTAATTTTTATTTTATTTATTTTATTTTAAATAACCCCTAAGGCTTTAATAACCTTTCTTACCCTTATTTAATTTATTATATAGGTTTCGGGTATAAGCTCCTCTAAAGAAAGATATTCTTTAATTTCACTTTCTTTAACACTAAGTTCAGCAAGCCCTTCCGCAACCGCTGCCAATAGCAACGATATAAAACTCCACGTTGTTACGGTTAGGAAGCTAACTTAGCAATTTATCCTAGATACTATAATGGCACAACACAGCACAATGCAATCGCCCGTTAAAGAAACCTGCGAAATAAGCCCAATAGAGCTCCCACGAGCTCTAGAGGACTACAGAAACCCTTTCTATTAAAACTACACACCCCAATTCGGCGTTAGTGGAGGTATATATGGTGTTTTCTAATATATAGCCCCTAAAACCGGATCATAACAAACAAACAAACCCCTAACCCCAACCCCAACCACCCTAACCACCCTAATTGAACAGCGCGCCTTCCAAGAACGCGTTCTATAGACTATATAAACCGTAGAATAAACCCAGCAGGCATTATAGAAGCGATCTCTTAATGCAGACGAGGAGCGCTCTACTATGCTCTCCTTCCTTATCACCGCGATTACAACCCTCTGGATAGCCTTCGCCATGTTAGCGGAGCTTATCTGGACCTAAGGAACCTAGGAGCAATATGCCTAGGACATAAAGGCAATCCGGACAGATATTGGCGCCCTTAGGAAGGCCGCAATAATGGCTATAAAGAGCGGACCGACGTCTATAGGCCCGCTGTCGTACGCACACGTCGCTGCCACTATACCTATAATGCCCTAAGCTATAAGATAAGTTGCCTACAAACCCACAGAAGTACATGAGATTATAATCCGCATAGGCGACGCCGCCGACCGTGAGGAAACCTTAAAGTAGAACAGCTAAGCCCTAGTATATAAACTCCAGGCCGTAGGACCCCTAGACACCCACAGGATATAGGCTGTAAAGAAGTTATAAAGCGGTGACGTTAGGGCGTATATTATGGATAAAGACGTAAAAGATAGGTTGCTATAAGAAACAAAATAGACGAAGGTCCTTAGACGCTCTGCTACACTAGCTATTCCGCTAGTACTAGTAGAGGTCTACGCGGTACCTACGAGCCTCGCTATCTAAGGCCTAGAGGCTAAGCAGACAATAAAAGATATAATAAAGCAAAACTGTACTATAGCGGGGCTTATAGTAGAAAGGCTGGCGTAAAAAAGGCTAGGAAGAGTCCGAATAGGATAAAAGGTTAAATCGTCACTTATTATAGGTATATAGTTAGAAGAGTTAGTAAATGCGCTATTTAATTAGGGCCTCTTTCTAGGAGGAGACCACTACCTAGTTATAAGGTATGAGACAACGTTTCTAGTAATATAGTGCTTTAAATGCTAAGGCTTTAACTATATAGCCAAGAGTTATAGGAGAGAAGCTAGATGTAGACGCTACGCTAGGCAATATAATACTAGCGAATATATAGGAAACCTACCTAAAAAGTGTACTAACTATAAAGTAGACTACAAGGTATGGAACGGGGCATGTAGTATTAAGCGGACACAGCAGGAGAAGGCTGCAGTAATTAGGGCCTATATACTAACACACTACGCAGGCACCTATAAGGCACCTACAAGCGGACAGCAATCATAATTATAGTACGAGATCACCACTAAGGAGGTCTTACAATGAGCTAAGAAAAGGAAGCTAAAGGAAACAGCTACGTAAGAGAGCTTCATATAGGCAAAGGAAGCCCCCCAGAAGGTCGGCCGGCCGCGGACTTTTGATTATTTTAGGAAGGAAATGGGCCAGAGGACCCTCTAATTAATACTCTAAATAGCACTATATGGTAGTATACACGCCCTAATTTAAATCCTAGCAACCTAGGAGCCTCTACTAAATATAGAGTTTAATATAGAGGTGGAAGCAGAAGCCCAGATCTAGAGAGAGGTATCTAGAGGCTCCGAAACTGCGTTATAAGGAAGCAAACGGACGCCAAAGGGCACCGACTTAGCTAACTTAGAGGCTAGCATAGACCTCTTATGTTAGGATATCGGAAAATACTTATAATTATACAGTACAACACCAATAACAGTAGGAACGGCGTACTGCTCTACTTCCTACAAGAAGTGGAGCAGGCGGACCCCTAGCTAGATATATTAGCCATCTAAGAGCCGTGGCGGAGGGACTAAGGAAATATAATATATACTATAAAATCCTACCACCTAGTATACGCGGGAGTAGGTAATATAAGGGTCTGCTTTTATATAAATAAGGCTATTAATATAAACAAGTGGGCGCCTATATACCACTTAGTGGACGCATATACAATTAAGCTAGAGGGCTGCAAGAGGACTATCCAGATTTATAATATTTATAACCCCTAATAGATGAACAGCAGTATCCGTATATTACCGGAGCTGCTAAGGGCCGAAGGAGAATATATACTATTAGGAGATTTTAATCTACACCACCCCTTCTGGGGGGGCGTAACAGTAATATACGCGGATAACGCGGCGGACGACCTTATCCGCGCCACAGAGGCAGCTAGCCTAAGCCTAGCCACTAAGGTGGGTATGGAGACGTAGGTAAAGGGTATGTCGAGGAGCACGCTAGACCTAGTGTTCACCTCCCCCTAAATTACTAACAGGCTGCTATAGAGTTAAAGACAAGACCGCTGGCATATAGGGTCCGACCACTTTCCTATTATTATAGAGGTGGACGTAGAGATGCTAAAGGGGCCCCCCTTACCTAGGAGACCGCTATAAAAGAAGGCTAATTGGAAGGTGGTGTAGAGCGAGCTAGAGGGCCGACTCCAGCCCCTATATAGACTCCCGTGCGATATAAGAGATAAACTAGATGTACTAGCGGAGGCCATATACTAAGTGATTAAAAACACTATAGTAAAAACAGTACCTAACGCGCGGCCCTCGCCGTAAGCCTTTAAAGTATAGTTAGAGGAATGTATAAAGGTAGTAAAGGAAACCCAATAGGCCTTCTAGGCGTGGAAGGCCTCTTAGTTAGTGCCTAACTAGATTAACTACAGAGTTGTATAGAATAAGAAGAAAAGGGCAATCTAATAAGAGGCTAATAAGCTATGGAGGAGGACCGTTAAAAAGCTAATAAATAACCCTAAAGGGATATAGAGGATAGTAAAATAGGCGCGTATAGCAGACGGGAAGCCGAAGGCCCTACTACAGTTTCCTCCTATTAGCAGACTAGGAGAGGAAACCCTACACCACAATAATGAGGAGAAGGCTACTATCCTTACAGAGTAGTTCTTCCTGCTGCCAGTAAAGGCGGACCTAAGTGACATACTAGGGTTTGTATACCCGGAGCCGCGAATAGTAAAGGAAGTAGTTAAGGAGGAGGATATTATTACGGCCCTAAAGGGGCTTACCCCTGATAAGGCCCTAGGTCTAAAGAAGATTACTAATTAATTCCTTAAGACGTGCGGAGAGCAGCTAGCCCTAATACTGGCTAAACTCTTTAGCAGCTGTATAGCAGTTGGATATTACCTAAAACTATTTAAAGACTCTATCATGGTAGTCCTCCGGAAACTATAGAAGCTATCCTATACTACGGCAAAGGCCTACCGGCTAATTATGCTGCTTAACACTATTAGGAAGCTACTTAAGAGAATAGTAGCCAGCTAACTGTCTAAAATTGCGGAGGAGACGGGTATGCTACTGGCTAGTTAGATAGGAGTAAGGCCGGGGCGCTTAACGCAGATAGCACTGGAGCTACTAACCTAACAGGTACACACGGTATGGAGAAGTAACTTAAACCTAGTAGCCTTATTATTTAGCCTTAATATTTCTAAGGCCTTCGACTAAGTCTTTTATAAAAGAATAATCTATAATATAAAGGCCTAAGCCGTGCTCTACTAGATAGTATAGTTTATAAAGTCCTTCCTTAAGGATCGAATAACGAGGCTCTTAATTAGAGGATATATAGTATAAATAATATAAACGAACACCGGTATACCTTAAGGCTTAGCGCTGTCGCCAATCCTATTTCTTTTTTTTGCCTATATACTCCTACTAGAGCTGCAAGGGGGAACTACTACGGTATTTGGATTCGTTAATAACTCTAATATACTAACGTATAGTAAGACTATGGAGGAAAACTGTAGAACTATAGAAAGGGCGCATAAGGTATACACGGCATAGGCACGCCAGCATAGGGTAGTGTTTGCCCCTAAAAAGTACTACCTTATTTATTTTATAAGGAGCTATAAGAAGTTTAATATAAAGGCCACAGCTAATATATATGGCTTTACGGAAGGCCTAGTTAATAACCTACGTGTATTAGGAATATAAGTTAACTTAAAGCTTAAATAGGGACCGCACGTTAATATCGTTAAGACGAAGGCGATTATTTAAATAGCCACACTAACCTGGCTTACGGCCTTTATATGGGGCGCCTCCTTCCAAAAGGCGCGGATAATATACTCCGCTATAGTCCGGCCGGCAATTTTATACGGATGTAGTATCTGGTACTCGCCACTGGAGTGGACGAAGCCTAAGGAAATAAATAAAACTAAGCTGCGCCAGCTAGGCATAGCATAGAACCTATGCCTCCGCACTATTGCGGGGGCGTATAAATTAACGCTAATAGCAGTACTGGAGTACGAGATGGGGTTTCTACCGCTTTAGTTACACCTTAAAGAGCTGGCTGTAGCCTACGCGGAGAGAACGTAGGAAGGACTAGCAAGAGAGCATATTAAGAGGGAGTGTAACACTATACGGGCTATAATAGCCCACTAACTCCGGCCTAGAATAAAGCCACTAATGCGGCCCACTAGATGGGATAAGCTTAAGAGAATAGCGGCCGCTATTTTAGGGACAGATATATGGCTAATAAACTTATCTAAAGCGCAGTATAAGAGAAGTAGAAGGGCTAGGGTATAAGAGGTGTTTAAGGAGCAGTAGAAAAGGGAATAGGAAAAGTACTAGAGCACGCTTACCCACTATACAACGGCCCAGGCCGAGCCGTGGAATAAGGAAGTCTTTAAACGCCATATGAGGCTTATAAAGGTAGAGAGCACAATTAATACGCTACTTAGAACCGAGTATATAGGGCTTAATAGATACCTTTACTACCGAAAAGTACTAGGGCACCTAACCCCGGCCTACCTATACGGCTATAGCCAATAATTGACAATATACGTAGTGGTGTTCTACCCTAGATACACTGCTGGCCAGGCGGAAATATATTACTATGCTAGAATATCCTTATATAAAGAGCTCCTAACTAAGCTAAAGGCTGCTAAGGTAATTACGGACTGGTTTATATAGACAAACCTCTTACTATACCTTTCATTTGCTAGAGAGCTAGCTAGGGTAAAAAGAGGAGGCTAAGAAGTGCTTTAAGAGGCGGAGAATAAATATTGTAGGGACAGTAGAATATAGTAGAATTTTGTAGATAGCAACCTAGTAGAAGTTGGCAGAACTCTAGCAACCTAGCAGAATTTGGCAGAACTTATTAACCTGGCAGAATTTGGCAGAATTTGGCAACCTAATAGAAGTTGGTAGAATTTCAGCAACCTAATAGAATGTAGTAGGGTTTTAGCAACCTAACAAAATTTAGTAGAGTTTTGGCAACCTAATAGAATTTGGCAGAATCTCGGCAACTTAGCAGAATCTAATAACCTGATAGAAGTTGGCAGAACTTTGGCAACCTAGCAGAATTTAACAGAATTTAGTAACCTAGCAGAATTTGACAGAATTTAGTAACCTGGTAGAATTTAGTAGAGGTTAATATCTTAATAGAACTTAATAAAACGTGGTAAGGCACAGAGCTGCGTACGTTAACGTAGATGCAAATGACGGAACCTTCTACACCACTACTAGCCTTATGGGCCACCGGCCTATGCCCTACCTAGATAACTGGAGCAGCCAGGAACGGAACCTAGGCCCTAGCTATATACCCCACTGGATAAACCTAGGAGTACGCATTAAGATGGCTTTTCTGTAGCGCCTTAAAGAGACGTCTACTTATGCTTAGCAGTCACTAATTAGAAGAGAGGCTATATAGGCCGCATAATAAGCCATATAGGCCGTATAACAAGAGAAGGAGAGGTTTTATCTGGCCCTAGCGGTACGGTTCCCCTCTTATACATGTATATATATATACTCATATAGACCTACTGCATAGACCCTAACGGGAGCCGTAATAGCGTAATTGAATATTATAACATATAATGGCAAACGTAGGAGATATTATTTATTTCCAATTCTTCCCGCTTAACCATTCTATAGTTCGCGCCAAGTATAAATATAAGTCTAAATCGTATTGGTTCCCTCTATACCTTTATTACTAAACTAATATAAATAAAACCCATATATTCCTTATAAGATAACAGGGCTGTAAAAAACTGGCTTCTTCTCTAGATTTTATCTAATAGACGTAGTATCTAATAAGGTAAAAGTATATTTTTTCCATTTTTAATATATCCACTTTATTTAATTAGTAATTTATATTTTAATAGCCGCCGTTATAGAACCTCACCATTAATAATACCGCGCCAATATTCTTCTACTATTTAGTTCCTAGATTGTACATTTAATATAGAATAGTAGGAGTAATAAATCCTATAAAGGGATAAATTATTTACTATTTCCCCCCCTTCTTTTTTACTCTATTATTATTGCTATTGCTATTTTAGAAGCTATATGCATCTTATCTTAGATTACCTACTAAAAGTAGGTGCAGAATAAGACCAAAACTATTACCGTGCAGAGGGCATATACTAAAAATTTAACCTTTATACTAAACCCTGGCAAACCATTCCTAGCTAAAGCTTTAAGCGTAGTTACCTTAACTTAGGCGCCTACATTAACCTCCCTATTAACCGCGATAACTAGCAGCACCTTATTATCTATAACTTTTAGTTCCGCCTTTAGCTTCCTAAGACCTTTTTAGTACAGCAGTAGCAGGAATAGTCGTTGGCGCTATAGTAGCACTTACGCTCCTAGGCGCCTTATTCGTCTATATTAATAGAAAAAGATTATCTAGTTTAGATAAGGGCGGCACTATAGTACTCCCTTATTAATTAAAAGCTTTATATCCGGCGTACCGTAAAGCAAAAATATAATAAAATATAATTTTTTAATCGTGACTAGATCTTAAGTATTAAATTTATAGTTAGGTAACTTAAATGCGTCTTATAAAGGAACAAAAAGGAAAAAAAACAATTTCCTCACATTAATAGTAAGATGGAGAAGAAATTAGTTAATATAAAATAATTAAATAAGTCTATATACCTTAGGTACTTTCCTTTCTTCGCTATTTAATTTAAAATCTGCTATCTTAGTAACTGGTAGCTAAAAGTCTGGCTATACTTATAAGCGTATCTAAGTACACTAGGCCCTATACGTTAATTCTCGTCTTTATTACCTCTATATTTAACTTTTAAGCCTCCTCCTTTTGTCCTTACTTATAGAATATAAATACTAAGTTACTTATACTGCTAGCGGTATCTAAATAGTTATTGCCAAAAATCTCTCTCTTTATTTTAACTATTTATTTCTACAGCTCCTTCGCTTTTAGAAGTCGGTTCTTTATACAATATTTAAAACTTAGCTCTTTTATACTTTTTAGAGTCTTAGAATAATATAGGCCTAGAATTCTCTTTCTTATCTCTATTACTTAAGTTTCCAGCTTATTAGCTTTTGTTTACCGTTTTTAATAATAATAGACTTCCGCTAAGACGGCTATTATACTTAATATCTATAAATGGTATTAGCTTAATACCCTATTACTAGTCTCTAGTAACTATAGCAGTAGCTTTTTAGTATCGGTTAGCCGTTTTTACTTAACGTAGATATAAGCTAGGTAGATTTTGCTTTCTAAAGTATCCTTATATTCTAGCCCTTTTAGTTTCTTAATTATCTCTACTAGCCATACCTAGTACTTTTCAGCCTCTATAATTCGGCCAGTTTTAAAATATATCTCTACTAAAAGAGGAATAAGTTCTGTCTTTTCTTTCACTCTATTATACTCCGCTATATCTTTTTTTATAAACTCTATAATACTAACGCTAGTATACCTTTAGCAAGTAAGCTTTATATAACTAGTTAATACAACACTATAACCAGACAATATTATCTCCACTAGGTAACTTCCTAAAGTATATATAGCAGTATTCTTTAGTACTAATTCCGGTAATATTTTGGATAAGATACTTTTTAGGTATCTAGTTAAAATCGGAGGCCTTTATAGATGTTAAAATAAAAGATAGCCCAAAAATAGATAAAAGGGCCTTAAAGAGAATAATTAAGCGTTAATAAAACTTAAGTATAAGAGTTATACATTAGGGGTAAAGATATATTTAAATTAGCTAGATATAAAGCGAATTAATAAATCCTTAGGGTTTAAAGCCTTTATAGGCGGCAGATATAATATATTAATAGTATTAATTTCGGCTATAGCCTAGCCGGGGTTAACTCCCTAGTAAAGCTTATATACTGCCTTAAGTATATTTAGCTTGACCAATACTAGGGATAATCTTATATTTAAATACGCAGGGCTCTTATAAATAAATTAGTAAACCTGCTATAGTATTTATAAAATTTAGCAGTTTGTATTTTAAGGTTATAAGGATATAAAATGGCGAATAGAAGAAATTAAATAAATTAATCTAAGTATAGAAATAATATTTATTTTAACTAGTCTAGCCATATAATATATCTATAAATTTATCTCTTTATTCCCTTATACTTTAGCCTAAAATTAGCTAAAGTTCTTTTTTTAGGTACTAGGAAGCTTTAATTCTACATTTTATTAGTATATACTATATTAAGAGGGTAAGTAAAGTATATAATATACTCTTTAGACGGCGGCTAGGAAGGCTTATCTCTGGATAAATATAAGTAGTATCTCCCACTATTATATATAAGAAGGTAGATATACGCATTACTTATTTTTCCTAACTTATCCACCTTTTTAAAAAGTGTTTCTCTCCATTGGCAGATCGCCTCCCTGCTAATATACTTATTTAAATTAAATAAGTAAGTCCCTTCTCCCTAAGTCTTATTTTCTTCTATAGTCCTACTATTGTTATTAGCTTCTATTAGTTATATCTAATAAAGGGAGGTATTAAAGTAGTTAACACCTATCTTAAGTTAATAGTTGTAGAGTGGTATTATAATAACTAAATGTGTAATAGGCGATTATGTTAATAGTAAAGTCGGTAAACCCTTTCCTATTTAATAAATCCCTTAACTTTATACCCGCCATTAAGGGTAATAATAAGGTATACGCTAATATTATTTAGTAAGTGGTATTAACACCTAGAAAATAAGTAATACACCTATAACTTTTCTTATATTAATAAGTATAAAAATAGCAACAAATCTTATTATAGGTCTTCTACTTCTTTTTATCCCTTACTTCTTCTTAGATTATAATAACGTTAAAGTAATATTATCCGCGGCTATAATAATTGCACTGGCTCCTAGGTGGCAAAATACTACTATAAAAAGAACGTCTTTAACACTACCTAGCGACTTTACTACTTATTCTCTGGCATAGACTATAACCTAAGAAACTTAGACTAATAAGTTAACTTCCAAAGATAGCGTTCGCACTATTATTAGCTTATTAGACAGTCCTACAAATTTTTAAAGCTCTTTTATTCTTTTTAAGAGCACTAGCCTTATAGGGCCTTAAACCATCACAACCTCTTCTAATATTAGACCCTATTATTCTCGCATAAGTACTAGAATAAACTTAAGTTTAGTATCTACCACCTTACTATTAATAGTAATAATGATTATAAATATATATAGACCTCTACTTTTAAAAAGCTATTTAGTTCTCTTTATAGCCACTAGTCTTATAGGGCCTTAGAGCAGTATTATAATTTATATTAAGGTTAAATCTTAGCTTTCTCTTATAGGCACTAGGATAGATATAACTCTAATACCTACTAACCTCTAACAGACGGTGATGACTATAGCAAATCTAAACGGATTATTACGTTTAGAAAGCTTTTTAATTTTCTTAAAGGGCACTAGCTTTATCCTCTCTTAAAGCCTTATCCTAGCTCTCTCTTATAAGGACTAGGAATGACTTAACTTTAATATTTATTAATTCCATAGGGGTAACTACAACTACTATAGAAAATTTAAATAGTATTTAAACTTTAAATAGTCTTCTAATTTCCTTAAAGAGTAATAGCCCTATAGAACCTTAAAGCGCTACTATAGCTTATACCAAAGCTAATCCCTAAATCCCTCTTATAAGCACTACAACGGATCTAACTTTAAGATACGTTAACTCCCTAGGGATAGTTAAAACTATTACACAACCCTCTAACGGACTATTACGCTTTATAGTACTGCTGCTTATATTAGATTTAAGCCAGATATCTAAGTTAATATATACTTCTCCAGATCCCCTTAATGGGGCTTCCTAGTCTATAAGTTTAATTCTAAGTTTAAATAGATATTTAAGCATTTTAACCACCCTTTCTAAATCCACACAACTACTCTCTTTCCTATTAACACGGCTTATAAATATGGAGGGCCTTATAATAGCTAGCAGTACTTTTACGTTTAGCTATACCGTACCTATCTTAAATTTTATAAACTATGCACCTATTCTAGTTCTTGCCAGTACTATAGCTATCTTAGTTCTAACTCGCAATACACCTATTTTAGTTCCTATTAGCACTAAAACCGTCTTAGTTCTCACCAGCACTATATTTATTTCAGTTTCTACTAGCACCATATTTACCTCAGTTCCTATTAACACTATATCTATTTTAATTCCTACTAGCGTTACATCTTCCTTAGTTTCTAATAGCATTATATTTATCTTAATTCTTACTAGTACTATATCCATTTTAGTTCTAACTAATACTATATCCATCTTAAATCCTATAAGCTCTATTATCGGACTTCTATATATATCTCTAAATCCCACGGCCTCTGTTTCTACCTCTATCTCTTCTTTTTATATTATAAAAGTTATAGCTACTATATATACACTTATACGGATAATTCCAACTTCCCCGATAACGCTATAGTCACTTAGACAATTTTTAAGCACTTTAGACGTTGCTCCTAGTTCCTTGGTTTCCTTAAGTTCCATAATTCTAGCTAAAGAAATAGCTGCGGTTTTACTACCAGGTTTAACTAGACAGGACTAAATAGACTAAAGCAGTATAATAAATTTTATACTAGCTACCTTAATAATAGATTTAGGGTCCTTAAGTGCTAAGCTTCTTAGTATCTTTCCTATATTAACTTCGGAAATTGTTTTATTAAGTATAGCTATAGGTAGGAGCTACTCTAAAGCTTAGACGAACTTATAGATCTTAAATAAACCTAGTACGCTAGTTACTTCTTTTTATACTATTGTTTCCTCTAATAATAAATATTACACCGCTTCTACTACTATATAGACATAAGTGCCAAATAACGGTACTTTATTTAGTAATTCTTTATAGAGTTATATAGTAAAGGCTAAGAGTATTAGGGTTAGTCTTAATATAATCGCTAGGATACTAGCCTTTACAGCCGTAATTATGTTGCTGCTAAGGTAATATAGGCGGCGCTAATAGGGCATAATAAATATAAAAAGGCTAGTTATTTCTCGCCTTTTTCTAATCTAGGGATACGCTTTAGCTCTATTATTTAATACTATATAATATATACGGGAGTTTAGATATATTATTTATCGTTCTCTAATATATAAGCTAGCGCAAAGTACCGAAGTAAGTTAATAGTACTTCCGTTTTAGTAAATAAGATTACGGTGGCTTATTTATAACGTATTAATAGGCGCATCCCTTATAGTAAGTTAGGTTATAGCGATGGATTAGTATTACTAAAGGCCCGGTTAACTTATCTATTAAATTTTAGATAGCAACTACTTCTTAAAGTACCATGTTTACGTTTATATTAGAGGTAGGTACTATCTTTTACTACTATATTCTAAGACTAACTTTTATAATATACAAATTACTACTCTCCCTAGTATTCTTTTTTCCAACCGCTTTTAGGCTTTAGAACTATATATTAGATAGAATGCCTACTATGCTTATCACTGCAAATTAAGGGGAAGGGAGTCCTATATAAAATTTTAACTTACCGCTTTACCGGGATTACAAGGTACCTTTTAATAACACCCAACCTTATTTTATAGCAGGAGGTAGAACTAGCATCTCTTATTTATATTTTTAAAATAATTTAAAAGCTAATAGTTATAGATTCTGCGTTATATAGTTTAGTAGTTCCTTAACTAGCCTTTTCTTTACAAGTTATAGGGATAGCTATTAAATATAGAACTACTACGCCTCTTATAGTCACTCTATAAATCTTAGAATTATTTCCTCTTTCTTTAATTAACTGGTATGTATATGGCTATCTTTCTAATAGGACTAGCGCAATCGGTTAATTTAACGCCTTAACTCTGCCGGAAAATCCGTATATTATTCTTATTAACTTAATAAGCTGTAGTTCTACTATTAGTATATCCTCTTAATTATATAAAAACAACCTCCCCTAAATAGTTTTATTATAAAATTCTCTCGTAAAACGTAATTATATATTACTTATAATTTATATAGTCTTAATCTATAGCTACGGCAGAATTATATATATAAATGTGTTGACCTAAACTAGGTTATCTTGTTACCGACCCAGCTACCTCTATTGACTTAGTTATTGACTTAGTTATTAACTTAGTTACCTACCCCTTATTTCCATTGCTACCCCCTTCCCCCTTCTCGTTTTTATTTTTTATACCTCTCTTATATATATATAGAGGCTCTTAGAGCTATATTTAATAGATAGAGTCCTTATTCTTTTCTTATAATCGGTGCACAGATATCCGATTAACAGAATATTAAAATATCTAGGAACACTAAATTTAGTAATTAGAGGCTCTGCGATACCCTTAGCTTTTTTAAGGTAGTAGTTAATATAGGGGGTAAAGGTAGTATAGAGGATAAGGATAATGTAGGGGATGGAGGTAGTGTAGGGGATAAGGATAATATAGGGGATAGGGGTAGTATAAGGGATAAAGGAAGTTTAGTCGTCATCTTAGTCACCTTTATTACCCTACTTAACTACCCTCTTCGCAATTATAGATACTTAGATAGCTGAGAATTTGTAGTTTATAGCTATGCCGCTATATATTATCCTAGCGAACACTAATAAAAGTATAATCTTTAATTATATCTTAGCTGCTAATATCGCCTTAATTGGAATTTTTTTTACGCTCGTAACTTCTTCCCTAGTAGCTACTTCGTCCCCTTAGTTAGCTTATTTAAGCTTAATCTATACTCTTTATAGCTGCAATAACCCTTATCTTAAAGTACCTGCTCTAAGTGCAGATACTATATACTTTTAGTGGTAGTCTCTATAAGGCGTTTTAGCTAGGTTTAAAAATAAAAGGTATATCTATTATTAAAAGTAACTTCCTTAAAATTCAGAGTTCCTCTATTTTCTCCTTAGACCGACTACGAAAGGCCGCGGACGACCCATTATCTGGATAGTATAACGACCCCCTACCGCCAATCTAGATTACAGAGGATAAGAAATAGGAAGTTAAAGAAATCCTAGTAGTTAAAAAGGACTGTAATATCTTAAAATACTATATAAGCTGGGTAGGTTATAATAAAGACCTAGAATAGTATCCTATATCTAATTTTAAGTATTCTCCCTATAAGCTACAGGATTTCCACCTAGCTTAACTAGACCTCCCTAGACCACCACGCAAATTAGAAAACTAGATTAAATGCTAGGAAGAAGGGTTAGATAATTATAATAATTTAGACAATAATAAGGAGCTTAAACAACGCCTAAGGGTAGGCTTTTTTAAGAGGGGGGGGGGGGGGGGGTAATATAACGGGGTTAGGGCGCGAGGTAGATAAGGCAGATAAGGCAGATAAGGCAGATAAGGTAGGTAAGGTAGGTAAAGTAGATAAGGTGGTTAAATATATATAGTAATAGTATTATTAGTTTCTAGTGCCTTGGATATATTTAGATAAACGTTAAAGATTTAATTATATTACCTGTGTAGGATTTTTAATCCTAATGCTATATTCCTTTTTTATATATTTAATTCTAATATAATTTACAGAATTAAGAAAATAATGCTGTTTAATAACTTCTTTAATCTTGTTTAAGATCGAACGAATATAATAAAAGTTATAATATTAATATTTCGCTATTAGCCATTAAATCTTTCCCTTCCTTTAATCCTCTGCTTAATCTTACAACGTCATTATACTTCCCTCGCAAACATTAGTATATTACACTTAGACGGCTTCTACGAACTTTATAGGGTTATAAGTATCTTAGATTATAAAAATCTCACGCTTGCGTTATACATAAAAGGTAAGGACGGCACGGTAAATAGATTAACACTTGCGTTAAAGGCGTATAGGGAGAGAAAGAACCCTATGCGTTACTTAAGACCCTACTTTACTAATCCTAAGGGCCTTCTTAATATAATGGCTAAGAGTAACGCGTATATATTAGGTTCTCGCGCTATAAACTACTTTATGCCTAGCTCTACTAAGCTATATTTTAATTTTAACTTCTATATCTAAGTAGATATTAAGGGCATTTTTAGAATGCTTAGTAAGATAAAGTTAAGCTATAGTATATAGTAGACCTCTCTAATATAGTCGTTAGTCCAAAAATTAAGCTTCTGAAAATTTAAGATAGATATAAGAGTGTTATAATATATATCTAAGTCTAAAGAATTTAATGCCCTAATGGAAAAGTATCCTTAAGAAAAGGGTTATTCTATAGAATATAGCGAGGGCTTAAATATATCCGCTAGGTATACCTTTAACAAAACCGCGTTCTTATTTAACTAAAATATGTCTAGTTAGAACAACTATTAGGATAGAGATATAGATAAAATAGACTTACCTAATCCTGTCTACAAGGCTATGGAAGATAAAAAGCATAACGCTTATATTTAGCTGCGGCAATTCTTTACCAATCTTTACTATTATTAATATAACTATAACCTATAAGGATTATATAAGACGATCTAGGTCTTATATAATAGGAAGGGATTATAGTATCTAGGGAGGTTACTAACCTTTTCCTTTTAGCACGAAGATAACTATAATAGACTAGACGAATACAACCGAGGTAGCGAAATACTTAAGGTAATTAAAGGAAAGAGCGTAAAGAGTAGGGTTTATATGCAATTAATATTTAACACAGCCGTCCCTTAGTTAACTCCTTTCTATAGCATCCTCCAATTTTATTTAAATTAAGTTTAATGTTTTATTTCTAGGCTTAGAGCGGTACATTTATACCCTAAACCCTCCTAGTAAAAGGAGGCATATACTTAGTTATATAGAGTAGAGACCCTATATATCTAGGCGGCTAGAGAAAAGTATAAGGTTTAAGGATATTAATATATAGAGAATTAGGCGGCGCTAAAACTCCGCAGAATAGGGGATAATAAATCCCTATTTATACCATTTCCGTAAAGAAAGGGATAGTTGGCTAAAACACTAAAGTAGTTCTAGGATAATTTGTAGGTTATAGCTTAGTAGTAGAAGGAGACCCAGCTCGATTCTCTACTAGGATTATATTAGATACTTCTAAAAAACCGGTAGGGGGTAGACATTAAGGCTATACGGTGGAATATTAGAAATTTAGGATATATATACAATAGCCAATATCTCCTTTAGCAATTCTATACTAACTGTTTTAATAAATATGGCATCTTACCTAAGCTTAGTATTGTAGACTCCTATATTTAAGCTAAGTATCCCTAAAGCTACTATAGTATACTAACGGTTAAACCGCTATAGTTAAGTTATAGATTAAGTGTCGGCTAAGGGTTAATTACTACTTAATTAATAATAGATTAAGGGTGTTTTAATATAGATCTTAGTGTATATTATAAGAGTGTAGAGCCTCTTATAATTTAATAGAGTTCTTATTTTTAATCTTTTATTTAACTTTAAAGTATTAAAGCTTAGGTATATTCTTTTTTAAGTTTTTATATATAGTTACACGAGATAATATTTAAATTATCTTATAAAGCCTACTATACCTTATATGGATCAATACTAATTATTATATATATCTACATACTTAGAGACTCCTAAGTTAAACTAGATAGTTAATATTATACTAAAGTAAGACGGTAGTAAAACAAGTCCGATTTAGGTCGACAATATATAAATCGCCTTAAGTAGCTCTAGAATTAAACTTCAATTAATTTAAGGCATTCTACCTAAGAGCGTATAGAATTTTTTTAAAAAGAATATGGAATTTATAGTAAATTATAAAAAGAGATACGCTAGGTAGTTATATAAGCTAGATAATCGTATAACTAGGTAATTATGCAAGCTGGGTAAAGAAGCGTAGCGCCCTCTAAATATATAGCCAGGATTTTAATGGATTTAGCGGCTATAGCTTTAGTCTTATAAGCTAGGCGCTTATAAGAGCTAGGGGATCCTACAAGCTAGGTAATTATATAAGTAGGGTAGTCTAACCTAGCGCCTTTTAATTAACGCCTAGTGTGTAAATAGAATATTAATAGGTTTAATAACTCCGCGGTTTTAATCCTATAAGCTAAGCAATTCTATAAGCTAGGTAATTATATAAGCTAGATGCTTATAGGAGCTGGCCAATCCTATAAGCTAGGTAATTATACAAGCTAGATACTTATAGGAGCTAGGTGATTCTATAAGCTAGGTAATTATACAAACTAGGTAATTTCGCGAGCTAGGTAATTATATAAACTAGGTAATTATACAAACTAGGTGCTTATAGGAGCCGGCCAATCCTACAAACTAGGTAATTTTATAAGCTAGGTAATTGTATAAGCTAGGTAATTATGCGAACTAGGTGCTTATAGGAGCCGGCCAATCCTATAAGCTAGGTGATTATATAAGCTAGGTAATTATACAAACTAAGTACTTATAGGAGCTAGCTAATCCTATAAGCTAGGCGATTATATAAGCTAGGTGCTTATGGGAGCTGGCCGATCCTATAAACTAGGTAGTTATATAAGCTAAGTGCTTATAGGAGCTAGGCGCTTATAAAAGATTATAAGAGCTAAATAATCGTAATCTAGTGCCCTTTATTTACGCTTAGCTATAAGCTAGTCAATTTTATAAGCTAGGTAATCATATAAGCTAGGCGATTGTATAAGCTAGGTAATAGCAGGGTCTAAGTATAAGCCTGTCTTGCTGCCTTTATAAAGTTAAAAATAACTACTAGTAAATTATACGAGCTAGGTAATCCTATAAATTAGCTAAAAGGTATAAAGAGATTTAATACTAGCTAATTCCTCTATAACCTATAATTATAGCAAATACATTATAGGATAAAGCTGTTTTTAGAGACCTATAGAAACACTTTCTCGGCATAGTAAAGATTGCTCTATAATATCTAAAATTTTATAGGCTTAAGGAAGAGTATCTTAATCTAGACCATATCTCTTATTTAAAAAAAGTTTTTAAATAGGATTGCGCTTAACTTAATCTAGGGAATTACGTCCCTACGATTATCGACCCTACGGAATTCAATATATTGGTTTAAAAATCTGGTACTAAAAAACACCTACTAAAACTACTTTACTAAGAACTATTAAGGCTCCCCATACAGAATAATACGTCTTTACTTTACTTATATAGCAGGTATTATATTACGGTAGCTTAGAATATACTCTTCTTAGAGGATAAATAGTAGTATACTAACCTATATTTATTAGGTTTATTTATAGCTTTATTTATAGTTAATTAATCTAATAGGGATAGGTATATCTAAGCGAACGGGGATATATATTTAAGAAAGGTACTTATACGCTTAAAAAGCTACTAATGGCGAAGTATACTGACTAGTCTGCTTTTATCAATCCCGTAAGGATATATTAGGTGAATAGAGATAGCTCCTTTAACTAAGTAATAATAAATAGGGTAAAGTTATAAACTAGATCCAACAACCTAAATATAAATAGTTAGTGTTAGTAAATATTCATTCTATATATTACGTGTATAGAGCACGTAACTTACGCGAGACGCGTATATATATTAACACTGCATTAGAGTAGAATAATAAAGATCCACCTATAACACCGCATAGTATATATTATTGTAATATATATATTCTGCACGTTGTTAAAGCAGACTAACACTAATTAGTAAGCGCTTGCAGATTAGGAAATACGCAAATAGCTTAGAAGACAGTTATACTGTCCACCTTGCAGCAGATTAGAAAATAGTTGTACTTATCCACCTTTTATATCAGCCTATTTTAGTTAAAGAGAAGAAGAGAAACTACCTAGGAGTACTTGTCTGGTATCCACGACGACTACTAAATATCTCGTTTTATCTATTTTAGAGGACCACGAAACACGCAGATAGCTTAGAAGACAGTTATACTATCCACCTTGCAGTAGATTGGAAGATAGTTATACTTATCCACCTTTTGTATCAGCCTATTTCAGTCGAAGAGAAGAAGAGAACTACTGCGCAGAACACCTTACCCTACTTAACTAACTCGAACCGCCTCCTTAACCACCTCCTTAACCGCCTCCTCAACCGCCTCCTTAACCGTTCCCCTACCTTTACCCTACGAACACCCTTATCCTTACCCTTACCTACCTAAATTATATATAAAATACAAGATGTTAGGAGCAGAGAAAGACTAGGAGGAAGAAGCAGCTAAATAGGAAGATGGAATTAGCCTAACGGAAGTTACTAAGGATAAGCTAACCGACTACGTACGATATAAGATATACGTATACACGGAGATTCACGGCTAGTACTAGTTAGACTTAACACTCTAAGAATCGTTCTAGGGAGATTTTAAAGACTTTATAGTTAATATCTTTACGCAAATCCCCTTATACTGGCTTTAGCAACTACGCAATTATTTAAACAGCAGAGGAGTATAGGTTAACGCCAACTATAAACGAGGTAAAATACTTACTTAGTCCTTATACGATATAGTATAAGAATATAACTAAATAAAATAGACTACAGAAAAGATAAACGTACTTAAGGACAAGTTTAGTACTAATATTAAGTTAAAAAGTATTAAGTATTATAAAACACACGGAACCCTAGAGGAGCAATAAGTAGGATATTTCCTAGTGCCTATACCTTCTGCTATACCTTAACCTATAACTACCTCCACCTCCACACCACCTATAACACCTTAATCTATAACTACCTCTACCTCTATACTACCTATAATACCTTAATCTACGACTACCTCTACCTCTACACTATTTATTATACCTCGACCTATAACTACCTTTACCTCTACCTCTACCTCTACCCCTATACCATCTGTTACGCCTTAACCTCCGCAATAATCTCCGCATTAACCTCCGCAGTAATCTCCACAGCTACCTCTATAGCTACCTCCGTAGCTACCTCCGCGGCTACCTTTATAATAACCTCTATAATAACCTCCGTAACAACCATCTAGCGTTTAGACCGCAAGTCTACCACTATCTAGAAGAGCACTAGTAGGACCTTTATTATACTATTAATTAACCTAACCGATAAATAAACTAACTAATTAAACTAAGAGTTCGGAACGTTAAAATAAAGTTTTTATTAAGATACTAATTAGACCCTACCTGACCACACAAATCTTAAAAATAACAACTACTACCGATTAAAAGGAGCTCAACTCTTAAGACGATAACATAATAGGCCCGTAAGCCTTAAAGGACGATCCTTCACCTGGCCTTCCTACCCTAGCTTAGTCACCAGTTATCCCGATCGCTACACCGCCAGCTACTCCAATCGCTGCCCCCGCTGCCCCTACTACCCCCACTACCCCCCCTAGTCCTTAATCCTCCAATTACAACCAATTACTATAGTCGAGAGAGCAGTAACCATAGCAGCCGCAGTAACCGCAGCAGCTATATATATATACACCACCTAAACTAGCCGTGCCTAGTGTAAAGTAAAGACCTAGACAAAGACTTAGATATAGTAAAGAGGTGGCTATAATTATAAAGATCTATATAGACTTTCGTATAAACCGCATCCTTATAAATAAGTTAGTTACTGCTTACTAGGGAGTGCCAGCATGCTATATCGCTGTCCCCAACCCTTTAGAAGACCTTTCTTAGTTAATTAGTAAGCTATAACCCTCTATCGTTATATAGGAAAAGGAACACCCCAGCTAAAAAGCGTATACTACCTTTATAGATCGCTGCTACTGCAATTAAGATTAAGGCCAAAACTATAACCGAAACTTTAGCCTTAAAGCCTATAACCCTATTAGCGTGGGTTAAATAAATAAACTTAGATTTGGCTTAGCATTATATAACTAGGATGGGATTAAAAGAGAAGCTATTATATATATACTACGAATAACGGGAACAGTACAATTTGGTCTCTTCTTTTAGAGTTGCTCCAGTGTCAGTAGATATTCATTCTATATATTATATACATAGAGCACGTAACTTACGCGAGACGCGTATATATATTAACACTGCATTAGAGTAGAACAATAAAGATCCACCTACAACACCGCATAGTACATATTATTGTAATATATATATTCTGCACGTTGTTAATACATACTAATAGTTAGGCTATATAATAGATACGCTTTTGCCGTATATAGGGTTATAGGGGGACCTTAAACTTGGATATTTTTCTATAATATGGAGTTAGAAGTACCTAGAGGTTTACTTCCTATAATTAAGATTTTTTAGCATATCACTTACAAATAATAGGAAATCTGCTACTATATTAGGCATATATAGTAAGTTTAAAAGTTTATTACTAATAATAACGAGTTAATACTGCCTTTTCTTAATAAGAGTATAGTCTGGAGCCTATAATCCCTTACGCCGTTAGCGTGTTCTAATAATAAAAATCTAATAATAATATTAGTAAATACTGGTTAGGTTTTTTTTAATATACCAAATTTACTATACCTAAAGGTCCTAACTTAGTTACTTAAGGTACTAGGTATAATCCTAATATTTAAAATATTCTTTAAAGATTTAAAGTATCTTAAACCCGTAATAATAATCTTAAGGGGAATACTACCGCTAAACTATAAAGATTCTGTAAGAGAGATAATTACGTATTATTATATAGGCTTATTAGAGTATAATAGTTATTATTTAGTTTAATTTAGTTTAAATAAAGAGCGTTATATACTAAACACCCTAGGATTACTTATCCGCTATTATTAACTTTGCTTATACTTACTATAATATTTTCCTAGTATAACCGATATATCTCTATTAGTAGATAGAAGAAGTAAGAAGGATAATATTAAAAGCGGTAAAAAGAGCAATAACTCCGCTAGAAAGAGGGCTTAGTATAAATTTATAAGGCTAGCTAGTAATTTTGGGTTTAAGTTAAAGCCTATTAAGAAACTTTTAGGGGAAACCCCTAATAAAGTAGAAATCTAGGTTTTCCTTAATAATTAGCGACCTAAAGAATTATATAAAATTAGTAACGAGGATTTTAAATTAGAGGTAGACCGCTAACTGGAAGTACTTTATACCAAATTTAAGCGGTAAATACTCCTAGACCCCACTCTTACTCTAAGTACTAATTTTGGTAATAAGCCTATTAATTATAGATATGGTAAACCGTTATAGGCTTCCTATATCTCTAATAAGAATCTTTTATTCCTACCTATATTATATAGTGTAGATAATATAGTTAGTCCGAAAGCTATGCTTACATCATTTATAGTTAAATAATTTATTTTCTTCTACTTTTTTAGGTAGAGGGATATAAACAATTCTAACCTTTAGATAAAAGAGATGTAAGCACCTGTATCGGAAGTACCTAAGAGTACTTATTTAGCTAGCTATGAGTAGTAGTAGGGCTATAAGTAGTAGTAGAGCCACGAATAGTAGTAGAGCTATAAGTAATAGCAGAGCTATAAATAGCAGTAGGGCCATAAGTAGTAGTAGGGCCACGAGCAGCAGTAGGGCTATAAGTAGTAGTAGGGCTATAAGCAGTAGTAGAGCCATAAATAGTAGTAGGGCTATAAGTAGTAGTAGGGGAGTAATAAGCAAAGTTAAATAGGTACTCTTATAGTCTGAAAGCCTCCTAAAACTACTATAACAACTACTTAAAGCGCCCTTTCTACTATTAAATCTCTATTTAATAAATGCAGGATCATAAATAAGGTTGCTTTCTTTTAAATTACAACCTTAAAATATAGTAGGGTAAGGAATAATAGCTCCGCTATAAAAAATATAGCTTCTAAAATTACAAATAGACGTTTTAATAATAAATTTATTAAAGCGCTTTAGAAATTCGGATACGTTATTAGGGACTCTCTATAGTTAATAGATATTATAGATGTCTATAATAAAGCTAATATAATAAGCACAAATTTTCCACGGGTTATTTTTATTCTAGATAGAGGATCTCAGTTATAAGATATATACTTTCTTAGGAAGCCTTTTTCTTAATATATAAATCTACTTTAAAGTAGTAAGGCTGTAAAACGAAAAGCACTAAATAACCCGCTACTAACTTTTAACAATTTTATAAGAAGTATAAGACTTATCTAATAAGAAATTTAGCCTACGCTACCCCCTAAAACGCAGACTGGAGCTAAATATCGCCCGTTTAACAAAGATAAAGATAAATTTTTATAAGTACGAATTCCTTAAATAGGATATAGCTAGAAGAAAGCCGACTTTTATATCTATAGGGAAATATTACATTGCTAAAATTTTTAAGTTAGGGATTTTAGTATAAGCACTTAATCTTATCTAATTATTAACCTAAAGGGATTAGGGAATATATAATAACGTCAACTTAAGTACTATATTAGGATAGAGGCGTAAGTATAATAGGTTTACTATAACTCTACGCTTATATTTTCTTTACTACTAGTTTATAGGTAGTGGGATATTTACTAATCTCCTAACTAGTAGACCTTATAACGTCGCTCTATTAAACTTTTAATAACTATTACGGCTATTTAGTAGAAGGAGTTTGTAGCTTTATACCCTACCTAGCTAAATATAAGGATTAGGATCTATAGTTAGTTAATTAACCAAAATTAAGCGATTCTAATTCTTTTTCCTTAATTGTCTTAAAAACGCATACCTCTTTATATAAGTTTATAGTGGATAAGGCCTTATAAAGTATTTTATATAATATATAGAGAATTTAAGCCTAGCAAGTATTGTATTAGAATTATAATCCTCTTTATTATAATTTAGGGATATAGCTAGGTGGGTTAGTAGTAGAAAGATAGTAACCCGCTAATTAATTATACTATTAGAAAAGAGTAACTAAAGATATATAGCAATATAAAACTAGAAAATTCCATTTAGCTTAAAGACCAGCTTTTATCCTAAAACCCATTTCTACTAATATAATTACCTATCCGTATAATAAGTGGTTAAAACTCTATAAGGATTGCGATAAGTAGTTAATAACCTATAAGGGATAACTCTAAAAACTTATAGCCGATATAACGTACGTAGACACGTAATATCTATCTTTACTCCTTTTTATTAGAAAGAAGAATAAAAAATAAGCACTAAGAGCTTTCTTTCCCGCGATTAACTATAAATGGTATAGCGTTTAAGGTATAATTAGCCTAAATATCGACCTAACTACTATAGGCGCTAAAAATCTACTGCTCTTTACTAAGGCTAATCTAAAAAACCTTTCTATTAAACTTAGTAAAACGGTAGATTACTATTATAAGACTAAGTGGTATAAGCTTAACTAGGTTAGCGACTAATATCCTAAGCCTAAGACTAAATGTTACGGACGCTTTAAGTACGATGTTACGACTACTTGGAGAAGAGTTAGAAGAAGCTAGTTGGTTAATACAGGCACGGTCCAGAATGGAGCCGGTAGAGCTATATAACGAGGAATAGTAACCGAGTTACATAGTATAATCTGTATAATCTATACGATCTATATGATCTGTAATAGAGTAGATAGAGTACACGTATATTATATATAAGAAGGATTTCTTAGGAGTATGGTCGTGTATTTAAAGGACTACAGTCCCTACCTAGATAGTTCCTTCCTTATAGTGATTCTTAGAATATAATTAGAGTTAATCTATTAGGCAACTACTCTACTAGTTATTATTACGTTATTAACTTTACGTATTACCTATACACCTAGCCCATTAATAGGACCTACCGTAGTACTTACTATAAGGTTCCGTTATATAATTACTACCTAGTTACGGTATTAAAAGTCAAATAATATGCCACTAAAAGCAGCCACTATAACGCCATTAACGGCGGCAACTACTTTAAGGTTAGGAGGGGATACTAGTATAGCGGACACTAACTTACAGCAACCCGTAACGGTTAGATAGTTATAGGAAATAATTAACTAGTTAATAGTAAACAATATAGTACTGAAATATAGGGTTAACAGAATAGGCGTAGTAAAGGTTAAGTTACTATCGATCGAACGATTCTTAGGAGAAAGATTAAAGCTTAAAGAATTTTTTATATAAATGCACTTTAAGGTAATACAAAAAGGAGCAAAGCTGGTAACACCTGTGGATTAAATAGCGTATATAGGGTTATTCTTAATAGGAAGGGCACTTGAATAGTTTAAACCTTATTTTATAAAAATATAAGCTAATAGAATAATGACTACAAACTAAGAAGTACGGTTTATATTCTTAAGTTAGGATAGATTTGCAGAACGACTTATATAGATGTTTAGAGATCCAAAGGCAATAACCACGGTAGAAAGAAAGCTTTAAGACATTATATAGCGAACCTTAGCAATTAAGTATATAACGCAGTTTTAGACGCTAGTAATATAAATAAAGTGGAATAATAAGGCGCTTATGGCACAGTATAAATAGGGACTTAAGGCTAAAGTTTAGGACGTAATTATCCTAATGGAAGATATGGAAACCCTAAGGGAGTTAATAGATTAAGCGATAAAGATCAATAATAGGATTTACTAAAGGGAGCAGACTAAGAGAGGTTAGAACAGAGTTCTACAGTTATATAAGGCGTAGAGTACGCATCGACTAAAGCTAAGTTAAAAACTATAGTATGGCGCAGAGCTAATAGACCTAAGTAGTACTAAAAAAACCTATAAGAGATAGAGTAAGAAACTATAGAAACTAAAAGGACAAGGATTAGGTAATTAAAGGTCTAGGGAGTAAAGGCCGAATTAGGGATCTTAGTAGTAGAAGATATTTAGGCGGACTCTATAGCAAGAAAGATAGTTTAAAAAGGGAGCTTACATAAATTGCGGGAAATAGTGTCACAGCGACTCAGTCAATCGAGGCACGAGCGCCGTTTAGAACGTATGCAAGCCTATACAATTGGAATGTCTATGGACCCGGATATCAAGATGAGGAGCGGAAGGTGGAAAAGGACACGTCTATATACATATGCCAAGGCTCAAGCGAGCCCCCTGACTAGATCCGTTACGGAGCCGTAACATTACCCCCCCCTTCAAAAAAAGCTTGCCCTCAAGCTTTATCCTTAGGTGCTTGTCCTCTACCTCTTGTACAGTTGTAGTTATTTGCTGCAGGTGGGGCAGCAGTAGTCGATAAGATGCTGCAGGCAGAGCAGCGAGTGTCAGTTGGAATGCTGCAGGCGGAGCAGCAAGGGTCAATCGTAGTACTGCAGGCGTAGCAGCAGTGGTCGAATTAAGGTTTAGCTGCAGGCAGGAGCAGCTGTGTTCGGGTAGTAGTACGGTACTAGCGGCGGTAACGATAGTGGTTAAGCACAGAGCTCATCTATCGGTTGTCTTGTGATAGCAGGTCAAACGTAGAGCTCGGGCTATCAATTGGTCGAGTGATCGTAGGCGTAGAGGCACGGTCATTGTCTCGTCGACTGTGGCAGGGCAGTACAGTCGTTTGTTGTAGCAGTACGATGCAAGCGGAAGTCGTGGATCGCAGGCGTAACGGCACGATCGTACGGTCGGTGGGACTGTAGGCGTATCGGCACAGTTGATGGTCAGTGGCAGAGTGGTGCCAGCGTTGATAGTCCTGGTAATTTCGTTCCTCGCAGCTCGTACAACTCAGTATCAGTTGGGGTCGTTCTTCGCAGCCAGTGTATAGCACTAGTCTCAGTATCAACCGATTTCGTTCCTCACAGTATACGTAGCTCAGTATCCATCAAAAAGGACTATTTAGGTAGCAGTACGGTGCAAGCGTCCGAAGGAGACGTACGGTCGGTCGTCGTTCGATCGATCGATTGGTAGGCAGGTAGGTAGGCACACGCGTTCGGTTGACAGATGTACGCGTTGCTCGGTCGGTCGGTCGAGATCGTACGGTCGGAAAGAGGTTACCGTCTCGGCACGTGCTTCCCCATAGCATAGGCAGCCGTTTAGTAGAGAGAAGAGAAAAAAAAGAATTAAACATAAGCATAAGGGTGCCTGCACGGTATAGGGATTCCATACCCAGCCACCACAGGACTTCGCACGAGTCTTGCTTTGTCTCAGAGTATGCATCTCCTGCCTTCTTTGTTATAGAAGTTAGGCTCTTCTTCCTTCCTTTGCCTGCTAGTATATAGGGCTCCGTCACCCATCAACTACCCTAGGCCACAGGGCTTCTTTAACCTGGGATACAACAGCCTGCGATCGGTTGAGGGATCTTGATATAATGTCACAGCGACTCAGTCAATCAAGGCACGAGCGCCGTTTAGAACGTATGCAAGCCTGTACAATTGGAATGTCTATGGACCCGGATATCAAGATAAGGAGCGGAAGGTGGAAAAGGACACGTCTATATACATATGCCAAGGCTCAAGCGAGCCCCCTGACTAGATCCGTTACGGAGCCGTAACAAATAGGGTTATTTCGCCAGAAATTATAAAGATGGTTAGAGTTACTATATAATAAAGGGAACTAGACTAGCAGACGGTATATATATATAGAGGGACGATAATACACTATAAGGAATAAAGGATTGTTTAATTAACCATTTTACGTTTTATTATAATAACGCGTGCCGAATTTATAAAGACGCTAAGTATAGCGCAAGCTATTAGCTATAGGAACCTAGTTTAGAGAAACTAAAAGCTACCTAAAACTATAAAAAGTAAGATAGGCTTTACGAATGTAATAAAGATCTAGCAGCAACTTTTAGTACAGTGTTAGTAAGGCAATACTTAAAAAGGAACTTTGAGAAAAATCCATTTAGCAATATTAAAAAAGAAGATCTTAAGATATTAGCATTAGAAGTAGAGACTAAGACCGCTATAGAGCAAGGTTTAGTAACAGGCATTATAACACTATTAAATACGGCATCTATCGCTTTATAAGACGGCAGGAAAAGTATCTTACGAAGATTAAGTAAGCAAATAACTGCTAGTACTAATTTACCACTTAATAAAGGCAAAAGGCTAAAGGCTTAAGATTCTTAAGATAAGATAAGAGATAACTAAGATTTTTAAGACAAGATAAGGCACACCTAAGGACCCACAATGGACGAAAACCGATGGAGTAGGGCAGCAGCTTAGTTTAGTAATATACGAATAAGCTTGGGACAGAAATTCCTAGAGGTATAAGATTTTTAAGATAAGATAAGTGAGATTTAAGACTCTTAAGATGAGATAAAAACACTATAGACGCCTAGTTGGACTAAGGCGGGAGCTAAACTTAAGTTAGAAGAAAGCTTAAGATTAAGAATCTTATAGAACTAAGATTTTAATAAACAAATAAGGACTATTAAGGGGATTAGAGAGTCTGTAATATAAATAGCAGTTAGACTAGGAGACAGATATATAGACCTAGAAGACTTACCAGGGAAATATAGTATTTAGCCTAAAGATTAAAAAGTTAATACTAAGATTAAGAAGTAAGAGAACTTTAAGGATTTACTTATAAGACGCGAACGAAAAGAAACCATAGAGGAATTTAGGGTAAGAATTACCTTATAGCAAGAGCAGAAATTAGATAAAAGATCTAGTATATTAGGACGTATAAGGGACAGAGCACCTATATAAAGAATTACCAATAGGCTAAGAATAGGCACACTAAGAGCTAAGTGGCTTACTAAACTGAAATAAAAAGAGGATCTAGGGATTCTAACTAGGTTTAAAGAACGATATATAAAGGGCTGTCATAACGCAGTAATAAGAAGATACTTCCTTACGGATAGAGCGTATATACTTAAGGAGTTATACCAAAAGTGGTATAGACAGCGACACAATGATAAGTGGGAAGATTTCTATATATGGTTGGATGAGAAAGTTGTCTAAGACCACCTAATTATAGAAAAGGCTATAACATATATTAAAGGAGCCTTAATTATAATATTAAAGGATCTAGAGGAGTAATTAGAGGACTAGAGAAGTAAAAGGCAAATCTTAGTACCTGCGAATAAAGTTATAACGCTTAGATTAGCATAAAAGAGGTTTAAACTTAGGGATAAAGATAAGCTAAGAGTTAACCTAAGACACTAAGCACACTATATATTATTATGGATAGCGTGCGTAAATAATGTATATAGTATACATAAAGCACCAAAAGATAAGAATTAGAAATATTTAATAAAAATATATCAGATAACGGATAAGGTAAAATATTAAAACGCTAAGTATATACATAGCTAGTACCTAGTAGAAGTTTAAGAATAAGGGAACTTAATACTTTAACCAGGAAGATTCCTTACAGAAGAATGCCTAGATAAATAATAATAATGGGAATGTCTAGAGAACACCTGTCTATAGCATATTAAAGAAAAGAAGCGAACTAAGTATTGGCTAAAAGTGGACTAAGTATAAATAGGATCTAGCAACTAATAGTTAGGAAAAGTAGAGGCCCACGGGACTAAAGGGAACTAGTAGTAAAGCCTTAGACCCTTAAAGGAATTTAAGGATAATACCTAAATTTATAAGTTAAATAGTAAGATTAACAGTTTAAAGTACTGATAGATAGTGGAGTAATAAGAAACCATATCTTACTAGCGGTAGTTAAAAGAATAGGACTACCATATAGAAGAAAGGAGCACCTATATTTATTAGTAACAATTTTAAAAGATCTGATAGCCTATAAAGATGGCATTATTAATCTTAAAATAGGACCTATTTAGCTAACTATTAAAGGAAGATAAATCTAGATGTCTTTTAATATCCTACCGTTAGGGAAGGATAAGGCGATACTAGGGATGCCTTAGTTATAGGAATATAATCTAAGGATTGATTGGGTTATAGGTTAAATCGATATTAGGGATACTTAACGCTGTAAGATATAATAATAAACTAAGTTAGTATAATACTAAGTTAGAGCGATATATAAAGAAACCAAGAAAGGGTTAGATTATATACTAAAGAAATACTATAAATATAGTAAGAAACTATAGTCGCTAGAAAGTAAAAAGCTATTAAAATATATAGTATGGGACTATAAGATAGAATTAGAACTAGGAATAAGTCTAAGGTTTTTTTTAATCTATAAGCTTACTAAAGAAGAAGGTAGAGCATTAAAAGAGTTTATTTAAGAAAATCTATAAAAGGGATATATTAGACCATCGCAGTCATTAGCGGGTTATCTAGTACTGTTTATACTAAAGAAGAATAGCAAACTAAGGCTGTGCATTAACTATAGATAGTTAAACAGCATTACTAGAAAGGATAGGTATCCTTTACCCTTAATTAGCGAAATCTAAGATAGAATAGGTAATGCGCAAATCTTTATAAAGATAGATCTAAAATGGGCGTACTATTAGATTAGGATTAAGGAAGGCAACAAATAAAAGGCAGCCTTTAGGTTAAAAAAAGGACTATATAAACTATTAGTTATACAATTTAGGCTTATAAATATACTAGCAACGTTCCAGAAGCGTATTAATAATATATTAGGAGAATACTTAAATGAATTTGTTATGGTATACCTTAACAATATTATTATCTACTTAATAAGTAAGAAAGAATACGGGGAATATATTAAATAGGTTTTAAAGAGACTATAAGAAGAATAAATGCTAGTAGCAATTAAGAAATGTGAGTTCTTTACTAGGAAGATAGATTTTATTAGATTTATTATTAAACTAGGCCAACTTAGTATAGATCTAAAGAAGATTAAGGCTATAGTAAATTAGTAAGAACTAGAGAACGTTATATAGTTAAGGTTGTTTTTAGGGTTTTATAATTACTGCAGAAGGTTTATAGTGTAATAGTTAAAAGATATTAAGCCATTTACGCGGTTAATAAAGAAAGAAGAACTATAGGTATAAGGAAAGGAATAATAAGAACTGTTTAAGGAAGTTAAGAGGTTATTTACCTAGGAGCTAGTTCTTAAGATCTATCAACTAGGACTAAAAACGGTTATTAAAATAGATATATTAGACTTTGCACTAGGGGTATACTTTATATAAAAGCATTTAGATAGATAGCACCTAGTAGCATATTATAGTTAAAAGATAATACTACTAGAACTAAACTATAACATCTATAATAAGGAGTTATTAGGTATAGTTATAGTACTAAAGAAATAGAGAGCATTCTTATAAGGTATAGAGAAACTATTTATAGTTAAAATAGATTATAAGAACCTAATAGGATTCCTAATAACAAAGGAACTTAACTAAAGATAGGTTAGATGGGCAGAGATGCTTATAGAATACTATT
>Ga0307515_10002680_pt1 | contig 38141 bp, 59 predicted proteins | sample 17_EM_MG_FD_194513 | JGI IMG/M metagenome (GOLD analysis project Ga0307515, IMG submission 194513) | Populus trichocarpa ectomycorrhiza microbial communities from riparian zone in the Pacific Northwest, United States - 17_EM | ecosystem: Host-associated > Plants > Roots > Unclassified | place... | reverse complement strand
AACCTGAGGAGTTCATACGCGGCGATACACGTTACGCGGTCAATGAGACCACTAAGCGGCCTATACCTCTCGTCGTCGAAAAGTAACTGTGGTAACGTGTTCGCAATGGCGGCGGAAAACTCCTCTGTTTCAAAGGGAAAGGCTTGTACACCCCTCACGAAGGCTTGATGTGCGTTCTAAACCAGCTTGGGACAAGGATTGGCAAAAATAGTCTGAATAACGAACCTTTCGATCTCCTATCTTGGTATAACACACTGCCAACATCTCCCACCTCCTGTGCAAATTCTGGAGGAGGGCAGTCCGCTGTTTTTTGCGGCCATCATTCTGGATACGTGTCCCAGAAATAGCGCTGACTCCGAGCTCACACGCCTGTTGAAGGAATCGTGCAGCTCCACCAAATCGCTCTGCTTGACAGAGTGTTGCTCCTATTGTGTGGTATGCCCCAGAGATACAACGAAGATATTCCGACATGAGATCCGAAGGAGGTGCTGGAGATGCGGTAGCAGTTCTGTGTGCCCACTCCAGATTTTCGTAAGTATGGGTGTATGTCGTTGGATCTTCCACAGTTAGCCTGCTTTTCGATAACACCAGAAGCGTGTCAAGGACGGCAGAGCGGAAGTCTTCATCCCCGGACTGTAGACCCCAGTCAGACCTCGGAATATAGAGATGGAAGGTGGGACCCTACTTGTTTGAAGGCAGAATCGAAACATGTGGCTACATCACGTAGCAGCTGTGCGAGCGTCCCTTTGATGGCGGAATCGGAATGTAAATCTTTCGCTCGGATGACAATTCGCCGAAACCTTTCCACTACTTGCGCGACCCCAATACCGGCCTGTTTCATCTCATCGTCCGTCTTCTGCACCGCAGAGACCAGCCAGGGGGCGGATTGTCTCAAGACCGTTTGCACGACCGCAATGTCTGAACTAGGCTGAGAATCTTGGGCTAATCACAAAGCAGAGAACGTACCGAAAGCATCGACTTGGTCGTCGCTGAGTTGCTTCTCCAGCAGCACGGTTTGGTGTGCAAGGTTTGTACATAGTTGAGTGGCGTCGACAATGCCTCGGCCCGTCATTTCGGGCTGCTCTGGTCTCATTGAACCAACATGGAACGAAGGCACGGAGGCCGAGATTGCTTCAAGAGCGGTCGCATTCCCTGTCTACAAACTCAATGATAGAAGATATAAGTTGGAGCCAACATAAATACCTGGAGGGCTATCTTGGACAGATAGTCACAAAATTTAAGGAAGGAACTCCCGGTCGGAAAACTATCTTTGTCCGCCCTCCCTCGCACTTCGATGATTAATCGTGAGGACTCGGATAAGATATTCTTGACCGTCTCCGCCTCGTTGTCGTGTGCAGCCTTCATACACACCATGGAAAACTTTCTAGCTTGGTCCCAAAAGGTATCCGGTTTGATTACGCTTGGGGAAGTAGGCAACAAACAACGGAGTGAATAGAATTTGATGATAAGAGAGGGAGAGGGAGGGGTGTCGGCGTCAAGTGACTTGCTGAGTGCTGAGTATGCTCGCGTACAAAGAGAGTCCCGGTATTCGCAAGGTAGATCTGAGCACTTCTGAACCCAAATGTTGAAATTCCCGCGTTCCGCTAAGTAAACGGAAGCCTCCCCTAGTTCCGAGATGTGAGATGAGAACATGGTCGATAGTGCAATCATCGAGTAAAGAAGGAACGTTGTTGTCAGTTTCATGGTGACTTCGTCAAGAGGAGAGATGGGGAGGGGGAGGTGGAGTAGGTGTTTGTTGGAGAGGAGTCCCCTTGCAGCAGGCGTCGGTGGTATCGTCGTATGCGGGGTATCAGAGTGTGTGTAGCATGAAATTAGGGGGTGGTACATGTCGAGTAGTATATCCAGCGCTCGTTCAAACTGTGTCTCGATTAGTGGATCGGCATACAGATAATGGAGAACGAGAACAGACCAGTTGAAGTGCCAGGAGTTTCCCAACGGCGCTCAACGCGGCACGTTCGAGATCTAATGGGGAAGAGGCCGCAGCTTTTCGTAGGGTGTTGAGGTTCTTCTTGATATTCATCGCGCAAGTCACTGCCTCCTGCCGTTGTTTGCTAGCTCCGTTATCCTTGACTGCACTCCAGCCAGTCTGCATGAGAGCTGAGAGCTTCTGAGAAGCGGTATTTACCGTCCGCATGTTAACATTAGGGTCATCCCGTGGCGGAGGGTCCGGTGTCGCCTTTTGTTTCTCCTTCGGTTTCGAGATCGTAAGCTTCGAGGCAAGTTGGCGGGTCAGATCCTCAACATCTTCCGCCTTCTTCGTCGACCTAACCGCACGGGTGCTGACCGGCCGTTTGGAGGTTGAAGCCTTTGGTGGCATGTAGGATGTCGATAGAGATTGAGGTGAAGATCGGTCGATGTTCCAAACCTCAATCAAGGGCAGACGCGTCGGTGGCACACTCACGTGACTCGTTTACCTTTCACCTCAACATCTCTCAACGGGTCTCGACGCGCCTTTCAACTTCGGCATCGACGACCTCCTGATAGAGTCATATCATCGAACGGGCTTGACTATTGCGAGCTTACACCAGGAGGCACGGCTATGAGCTCTTTCGAACTTCGCGAAGAGGTGCAGGCGCTGCAAGATGGAACTTATGAAATCGGGCAGGAACACGACGTCGAGGCAATGGACGAGGGAGGAATTCATGATCTGTTGGATGGTGGGTCGTGCCCCTTTTGTTGTACAATCATCCTTTAACGATCTTGTAGGAGTGGTTGAGACGGTCGCGGAGTCCTCAGAAAACATCGCAAATCCCGCTACGTTTGATACATATCGGAGTTTGCTCAAACACCATTCACACCTCAAGGGCTCGGTTATGAACAAAATGCTGGATTCTCTCTCCTCCGGGCTTGCCACTCAAGTTGATGTGGCTATGCATGATATTGAATCGGAGGACCAACAAATCGCAATGTCTCACCGTTTGCCCCTCGAAATGTACTGCTTCCTGTTACAATGGTTTGTTTCCATTGCAGACGAAGGGAAGCCTGCAGAGGGGGAAGATCTAATCTCAGTCCCTCTTCCGACCAAAGGCCGCCGCGGTAGAGGAGGGAAGACAGGGACCGGAAAAGCGGCTGGCGGGAGGGGTCAAGGCAAGAAGGCGGCGGAACAGTGGTCCTGGACCGACCAAACACCGGGGATTCTCGCCCTTATCTCCCGGACGCTCAGGCTAAAAACGAAACGTGTGTGGACATCAACGAGTGATCTGGATGCATTTATCACGTACGCTGCCGAATATATCCCATTGCACATTTCTCACTCGCATGTAGATGTGTCACACGACCGGTTTACCATGTCATGGAGTCTGAACAACATATGAAGTCTGAACCGATCCGGATGGGTGTTTACAAGGCGTTGTGCCTCGCGGTGAAACATCATGGGCACGTCCTTGCTGCACAGACTCGGATCATCCAGGCCCTCCAGTACTGCGAACACCTCGCAGAACCTATGGCCGAGCTCCTCAATGTCCTTGCTAAGGAGTTCGATCATGTCCAGCTCACCGACGAAATCCTTCGCGAGATCGCAAAAATGACCTTCAAGGCGCAGGAAAACAAGGAGTCTCGAGTAATCTCGAAATTTTTGGTCAAGCTGGCCGAGACCATTCCACGGACAGTACTCAGGCAGATGGCCGTCCTGCAAGTGCACTTAGACTCGGAGGTAAGGCTTTCGTTTATGATCCCGTTCCAGCCATTGATGTCACCCAGTCTTACCCCATGCGGATTGCAATTGTCGATGTTATTGGATACCTCATTCGTGACTTAGTCGGTGGGAACGATGAACAGTCTGTGCAGAAGCAAATCGACGTTTTTTTCGACATCCTCAACGAACGTACCCGGGACCTTTCGTCATACGTCCGAACAAAGGACCTCTCCGTACTCACTAAACTTTGTGACCTTCCCACAAAATTCCCTAAACAGCGTCTGGACATGTCCAAGCTCGCCGTTGGTATGCTCGAAGACAAAGTCGCGACTGTGAGGAAAAATGCCCTCACCCTCCTCTCCCAACTGGTTATTACTCATCCCTATGGCCTAACGCACGGGGGTTTGATGGCGCGGAAAGACTGGGAGGAGCGTTACGACGAGGTTTTGAGGGACCTGAAGAAGATGGAGGACGTTGTAGGGAAGGCTGTGGAGAATGCAGAGGAGGCCGCGGAGGCCGGAGAATCCACGGCGGGGGGTGGAGAAGATGAAGAGGATGGTGAGGGGTGTGACGATGACGACCAGGACGAGTCCCAGGCGCCAAAGAAATTTCGGAAGGCTAAACCCAAGAAACAGTGAGTGAATTACTCATGATTGTCCCCATGAAGTTGACCTTTTTAAGGGACGAGAATGACATGGACGTCGACGATGAGGCTTCCACGGAAGAAGAACAAGGCACCGACGAGGATGTTGACATGGAGGACGGAGACGCAACCCCAAAACCGAAAACAAAGCGGGATAGGTCAACAAAACGCCGCAAGTCCGAGTTGGATATGGCAGCCTTGACAAGCGAACAAGTTGCTCTTGCCGCACTGGACGGTAACCAAATGCTATCCCTCAAGCTGCGCAAGAAGTACTGTTCTGAGGCGTTGAACTTCATCCAACAAATCGAAAATGCCATCCCAATCGCCAGTCAACTTCTTGGTTCCACCCACAAGTCCGAGGTCTTAGAAGCTATGGAATTCTTCAGGATAATACATGAGTACAAGTTCGACGGTGCCGAGGTAAAGATTACTCATCCTTTACAGAGACCCTTGTATCAAACTGATCGTTTTCTAGGAAGGAATCAAGAAAATGCTCCATCTCATCTGGGCTAAAGACAATAGCTCCGTGTCTGAGGACGGAAAGGAGCTGAAAGGCATCCGTTCCAGACTGCTCGAATGTTACAAGAACTTGTACTTCGATCCTATCACAGGTCTTGGGGCTCAAGAGAATGTCAATCGCATCGCGAAAAACATGATACAGTAAGCGTCCTTGCGACCCCGTTTGTGACCACAATTGAACGACCTCCAGGCTCACGTACGGTGCCACTCTTGCTGAACTAACGAGTCTTGAGGAGATGATGCGGATCCTCGTGGAATCGAGACAAGTTCACGTAGATGTCATCAACAAATTGTGGCAAGTTTACAGTAAGTACAACGCCAAAAGCACTGGAACTCCGGGTTTCATATTTGTCTTAGCGTATTCCAACCCTGCCAGAGAATTGCCGAAGCAGCAGAGACGGGGTGCGGCAATCATACTTGGTATGTTGGCAGTTTCAAGCCCCAAGATAGTCGAAACTCGCCGTGAAGATCTCATAAAGATTGGTCTCGGTGCCCGTGGAAAGGCGAGTCAGTCGATATTCCTTGTGTCAAACTCTGACTGAAAAGGGGATGGTAGGCTGATATGACGTTAGCCAAGTATACTTGCATCGCCCTGGGGAGGTTAAACGGAAGCGCGAAGAAGATCAAAGGTCAGTGAACCCCCGGGCATTAAGTCCACCCAAGACTGAAAACACCCTCAGGTTCACTCGTGGATCAGAACAAGCGCTTCCCGATGAACGACGTGATTTTCCGTAGGCTGCAGCAAGCAATCGAGCACCCCTCCCGTTCGACCGACTGGTTTGGGATGGCTGAACAGGCGATCAATACGATCTACGCCCTGGCAGAGAAACCTGACCAGCTCTGCGACGCTATCATCAGGAACCTCACCAAGCGGGCCTTTGGGAAGAAGAACGCTGCCGTTGCCAACCCTCCGAATGCCAGCACGGATGATCAGGACAGAATGGACGAGGACGAGGACCCTACTCCTCAACCAGAACCGGAAAGCACGCAAGAAGGTACACAAAGTAGCGACACTGGGAACGACCAAGGCGATACCTTTGAACTGAGCCAGCTCTTGTTCGTGGTGGGGCACGTCGCCATCAAACATATCGCCTACCTCGAGCTCGTCGAACGAGAGCTGAAGAGACAAAAGGGTGTTCTTGAAGCTGGTGGGTAGAAGTTCCTTCCTCCTTCCCCGGGCCGCTCTGAGTGACCTTTGTATAGAGGAAAAGAAGGCCAGACATGCGAGTCCCACGCAGTCGTCTAAAGACGGCGAGGAGCTTGAGCAGGTGGTTGGCAATGCCGAAGACGACATCGGGGACCGACTCGCAGCCATTCGAGAGTCGGAATTGCTGTATGGGGAGAACTCGTTGCTGGCCATATATGGTCCTATGCTTGCATTCATATGTCGAAACCCTGGGCGGTTTAAGGTGGGAGAAAACCCGACTAGCTTTCTTCTGGGATGACTTATTCGCTTCCTTGCCAACAGAACCGAACTCTCCGCGGGGCAGCAGTCCTTTCATTCAGCAAGTTCCTTTGCGTCAGCTCTCAGTATTGCGACCAATGGCATCCTATGCTATTCAATCTGCTGAAGACTTCCAAGGATCCCAACGTCCGCAGTAACATCGTCATTGCGCTCGGAGATGTCGCCGTTTGCTTCAGCAGCATTTTCGACGACAACAGTAGCGAGCTGTACAAGGGTCTTTCCGACGCCAGTCTGGTCGTTAAGAAAAACACACTTATGGTTCTGACACATTTAATCCTGAACGGGATGATTAAGGTCAAGGGACAGCTGGGCGAGATGGCGAAGTGTTTGGAGGATCCAGATCCCAGGATTTCAGACCTCGCCAAATTGTTCTTTACTGAACTCTCGACGAAAGACAATGCCATCTACAACAACCTTCCGGATGGTAAAAGTTTGTTAAAGTCTTCCGGTACGAGTTCTAACAAACCCTTCAGTCATCAGTCACCTGTCCAGCGGTGACTACGCAGTGGACGAGGACAACTTCCAGAGCACGATGAAATACATATTCACCTTCATCGAGAAGGTGCATTACATTCCTCGCCAGTCTACAGCTAGATGCTCACCCGCACATACAGGAAAAACAAGCCGAGAATATCGTCGAGAAGCTTTGTCAACGCTTCCATCTTACCGATGACCCTCGTCAGTGGCGGGACATCGCGTTCTGCCTGTCTCTTCTGCCTTTCAAATCGGAAAGGTCCGTGAAGAAGCTCATAGAAGGACTCCAATTCTACCGCGATAAGTTGCACGAATCGACCGTGTTCGCGAGGTTTCAAGAAATCCTCGGGAAAGCTCGTGCGAACAAGTCGGCTAACAAACCTGATGTGGAGCTGAACGAGTTTGAGGCGGTGAGTCGTTGCTATGCGCTGAGTTGGCCCCGGATATCCGGAGGACTGACGTGTGATAATCCGTGTAGCTCCTTGAACAGCATAAGGCACAGGGTGAAGACGACATCGCTCTGGAAGCACGCGTCGGAAAGAAGAAGGCTTCGGCGAAGAAACGAGCCTCGAAACGAAGTGAGTGAATCGTCCCTGGCCCCTTGCTAATATCTCACCGGCCCACTATCTCAAACAGCGCGAAGAAGGAAACAAGCCACACCAGAACCAGAGCCCACCCAACGGCGTGGGGACGACGACGGGGAGTCACTTTATGCTTCGGAGTGACGATTCTACCCACTCTTTTGGTTTACCAACCGAAGCGGTACAACTGTAATGGAGATCTTGGGGGGAGGGGCCTAATGCATGTTTGGGATAGCAGTACATCACCATATCAGATACGTAATCTAAGGCTAGCGATAATAAAAAACAATAGTTGAAGGGCGAGGGTGAGCTATGGAAAAGCATTGAATCAGTGGCAATCTACGCGAGAGGGGAGGAGATGGACAGAGAAATATAAGGAGTGTGCGTGCCGACGGTACTAAGAAAGTTTACCGCGACGGTTAAATAGATGTAACAAAAGACGAAGCCAACCCCAGGAGCAATGAGAGTGGGAGGCATAAGAGACAGGCTCTCGCCAGTAGAACTTAATGATATAAAAATGAGGAGGCGGTGCATGGAGGAACGTGAAAGGAAATGAAGCTATTGACAGAGTTCATTTTGCGTGGTTGTCTCCTATAGAACAGAACAGGAAGAGGAATTGAAGTGTGCATTAAAGGATATACGAAAAATGAGCGTCCGTGAGCCAGGAGAACCAGAAACCCTGAGGAGACCTGAAACCTCGGAAGCAAACTCTAAACGTGAAATATGTCCTGATCTTGCAAGAAAAAATGATGAGACAGATGATGCGCCGGGGGTCCGCAGCCGATAAGTTTCGTTCACTCGTCCTTGAAACGCTCACCGCCTTCCCCGTCCCGCATGACTGCCTTAAGGAAAGAGCAGAAGCGTTCGGAGTACTCGCCGGGTTCCACGGGACTGATCTTGTGCTGAAAGGGGCCAAGGCGCTATTAGAAAACGACAGATTGGGTGGGGAAAGCATGGTGCAGACACGTACCCGATCCGCATGCAGACCCTTCCATACGTGTTCTGCCCGTTTGAACGTGGTGTACGGCGTGCAGATATCGATAACCCCAAGGTAATAGATTGTATCCGTCGGTACGTTGGCCTCGTTGGTAGCCCTCAGACCGCCCTCGTCCTGGTAGAAGATAAAGTGTTGTCGTTCGTCGCCAGTCTCGGAATCCGGGAGGTGGACCGCATCAGAGTCTAATCGTTCGGGACCGGTTTCACGCATGGCTCGCCTCATTGCGTGTGGTGACCGAATTGGTTTCGACTGTGATGATCCACGTGAGATATCGGGCTAGATGTGAAGAGGACTCAATCACCGCGTTTGGGGCCGAGGTGTGGGGTAATAACTCACCACGCTGACCACTTTGAGGGTGTTTCGTCTCAAATTGTCCCGATTACCCCGCACCATATTATGCACGCCGACAAGGAGACTGTAATCCATGACGTACACCCCTTTCAAGAACTCGGCGTCTCGTTTGAGTTGTTCCGTCAACAAGGCCCGCTTCTCCGGCCCCAGCTCTAGTCGTTTTCCTCTGTTTATCCAGTTGAGATCTTTGAGGGTAACCTTGTTCTGTTTTTTTGCAGCCTCTTCCTCCGGGTAGAGTCGACCGACTGTACTACCCTTGAGGTCGTATGTCTCGTGGATGTCTCTGTGTGGTGGGAAAAGGTTGTTCATGATGACAAAGTGGATCTTTCTCCCCCGCGGAAGTTTCACGCGATGAAGACCGTAGAAACGTGATAGCAGCGTATGGGGGTTCTTGCGAACATACTCATGATAGTCTTTCAGAATCTTGCGGATGAATTTGTGTTCGCTGTGGTGTATCGTTTTGATAATGAACCGGTAGTCACGGGAGAAATAGAAGAACGAGCCGGATTTCCCAGGGGAACCAAGCTCCGAGAGGATGTATTTCTCCGTCAGCGACAAGAGATAATCAGCCGGGTCGAGGTGGAAGCTCTGTTCCCGCAGATCTCGGAAGACCCAGGGCGCATAGTCCTTGAACTTGAAATCATACTTGACTGATGGCGTAAGTTCATTGCCGAGGCTATCGAATATCAGGGGTGAGAATGATGCACAGCATGTGAAATAGCTAGACTCACATGTCAAATGAGTATTTATGAGCGGCTGTGTAGTCTCCCGGTTTGATGTCTCTGACCACTTTTGCTTGACATCGGGACACCTGAGCCAGAGGATGAGAACGAGGTAGAGACTGAGGTCGGGTTCGAACGCACCGCGATTCGGATTCCGGTCAGCATATTGTACATAAGCACGTAGTTCTGGTGGCCTTCCTTCACCCAGTTGCCGACCAGAGGCTTTTCAGGATCCTTCGACGCAGCTTCTAGTTGCTGAGCCTTGGCGCGTTTGGTCTGTCGTTCTCGGATGAGTTGCTCCTGTTGTTGCTGAATCTCGTTTGCAAGTTCGCCCTCAGCATGGATGTCATCAAAAGGGTAGGGGTGCATTGGGGTAATAGTTCCGATGGTGTTCCGGCGTTTGGGTCGGATTTGAGGGGGACGAAGGAACGCATCATCCGAGACTTTGGTTCTCGCGGGTTGCGAAGACGTTGACGCCTCTGCCACATGGAAAGAATCGGATATCGGAGAATCCGCAGCCTGTGTAGGGATGAACCGAGGGGGAGTTGACATTGTCGAAAGGCCGAAACGGGAGGATATGGACGCTTTTGTCTCTGTTGATGCACGATGCAATATAGGAGCGGGTTTCTTGGAGGAGGCATCATGGGATGATCCCGAGGTTGATGAGAGCCGAGGTTCACGTAATGAGGTTCCGAACGTGACAGCGGGTAGCTTTGACTCTACTTTGGGTGTGGTCTTGGGCGAGGGTTCCTCGTCCGCAGCTTGTTCATCACTCGCTGGCGGGGACGGAGGTGGGGGGCCGATCTTATTTGAAGCAATGTCTGACTGGTTAAACAGAGCGGGCTGCGGAAGGTCCTGCTTGGGAGCCGGGCCAGATACAAGGGGTGCTGGGAGGAGTGATCGACTGACTTTGTGGAGAAGTGAGTCTGGTGAAGTAGTCGAGTCTAGTTTTACGGCGTCATCGGTGATGGTCAACAGGTGGACCTCCTGGGACTGATGGAGGATGGACAGGGAGGAGTTTGCGCGCTCATGCTGGGGAGGTGCGGGGAGTGTGGAGGTGGATGAGGCAGGAGATGGCGGAGATTGTGTGTGGGACTGGGCAGTCTGGAAGGAAGAGGTGGATGTGGAAACTACGCTCGTCCGTTTGGAATCGAGGGCTGGGGAAGTCGTTCTGGGAATAGAGAGTGCGGCCATGGGGGTCGTGAACCGTCCTGCGAGGTCACTGGGCTGGGGGCGATATAAGTATTCCGAGAGCGATGTAAGCGGATTACACACACGGGCCTGCAGTGGAAAGCAAGAGGCAGAAAACGAGAGCGAGTGGTGGGAGAGTCGGCGGACGCAGCTCGGCGTTGAGTGAAGGTAACCGGCGTCCACCTTCCGGATTGGGATCACACTACGGCTCCCGGTTACCCAATCATTTCATGGTCCGTCCCTCAGCACATCCTCAATCTCCTTCCTCACTCTCCCCCATAGATCATCCCAGTCCGTTGTTTCTCGTGCGGAAAAGTCATCGGCGACAAATGGAACGCCTACCTTGAGCTCCTCGCCAAGGACATCACCGAGGGGTGCGAGTGCTGCCCCCCACGCTCTCGTTCGCGCCTGACCCGCTTTCCAGTGAGGCTCTCGACGAGCTCCAACTCAAGAGGTACTGCTGTAGACGGATGGTTCTCACCCACGTCGACCTCATCGAAAAACTGCTCCATTACAACCGTGAGTGTTTCCACTGTCGGATCAACCACCCGAGTGTCCAGTCCAATCATCTCACACCCCACTAGCGATGGAGCGGGCAAAGGAAAAGGCGAATTTTTAGACACACGTTTACCTTTGTTCTTTCACTTGTGTTCCGATGGGAATCTATTTTCCTGACCCTGCAATGCGCCGCGCAGCCATCTCTCCATCTATTCAATACTCAAACCGTGCCGAGCCGTGTTTCCGCCTCTTCACATCGGGCCGCACCTGCTTACCAGTTCGCTTATAAGCCGGGCTCCATGCCCGCTCGCTATCGTCACGCACCCCAAAAATGTTTGAGCCCCATCTGCGCGAGTGGTCGCGCCCTTTGTCTCTTTTCTCACCCCCTATTAAGAGCTCTGCTGGTTGTGGATCCAAGAAATTCGGATATCACATGCGGGTATCAGGGAGGACGTGTATGGTCGCTCGTTTCAGCTCGGACGAGGATAGCCGAGTATTTTGGATCCTGAGGGAGGTCGGAACGCCGCCTGGTAATCGGTATAAGAATCCCAATCCCAAAAGCCGGATGAAATATGGTTTTTTGCCCTCGTCATGGATTCTTCTTTTCCCTCTTCCGTGTACTTTGTATGTTAGAAACTGCTTGTTACGTTGGAGGTGTAACTGGCTTCCTGCAGATTCGCGTTTCCCGTGCCTGACAGTGATCGACTCGGGAGTCAGCTGTACGTGGCAGATCGACGCCAGTTACACGGCGCGTTCACCGCACCTCGATTGTCCTTCAACCTCTCGGTGCTCTTCACCCCTCGGAGGCGTTCTGACCTTCACAGCTGCTCACGGCTGAGCACAATATGAGACTCCTACGAGTCCTCTTGCGTACAGTACCCGTGTACCTTGCTGGTGCAGCAGCGCTGTCTCCACCTGTCAAGGTCACGGTCGAGACCTCCTGGCCTGCGTCTCCTCCACTCCTCGAAATTTTGTGTGTATTGAACTCTCACCCAGCTAATTCCTAACTTACCGTTCTCAGGGACTCTATCTCCATTGAAAACGAACATGCATACTTCCCTCTTTTGGATGCTTTAACCGATCCGAACACTCCTCCCTCAGTTCATACTCTCACCCCCGAGGCAATACACGGACTTGCGGTGGAGACCACCTCGAGATTGGGCCTGCTCCCCAAAACCGGTTCACTTGCGTTTGCAGACATCAACCTAGCACTCCACGCTGCTACTCCCAAGATCGAAGCCTTCTACCAATATTATGCTGACCATCATAGGGGGAAGGAACTAGGGGAAGGCTGCGAATCTTGGGTTGACTGGTATGGCCAAGTTGTCTGTGATGTGGAGACGTTGGAGAAGCTTGCGGATGTGGACACTATCGATGAGGCAACTCCTCACGTGTAAGCCACACACCAATAGACCGCACCCCAACTGTCTGATTGTTCGTTTCTATTCAGTGCGTTCCCTAGACCTCATATCCTGCCGTTCGATCATGTATACCCTCCAAGCAAGGCTCTCCGGCACCCACCCCGCACGGCAATCCTCTACGCCTCACTCGACTCGAGGAACTTTAGGGATCTCCATTCGCACCTTTACGACCTTGCTACCTCCAACTCACCTCGGGTAGAGTACGTTCTGCGGTACGTGACGCCAAAGGAGAGGGATGTCGAGAAGAAGGCAACCTTGTCCGGTTACGGTGTTGCACTAGATTTGAAGAAGACCGATTACCTCGCCGTAGACGATCGTAATTTGGGTAAGTAAATCTCCGTAGAGACTCCTTTGTAAATTCTGATCATGCGCAGGTACCTCTGCTAACAAGGAGACCGTCGACTCCTCCACCGAAGGACTCCCCTCACCGGAAGACCTGATTCTGGACTTGCTTCAAGCCTATCCAGCAAAGGAATCCGCGGATTACTCGAAACCGCTAACCCCGGATGAGCTTTCGGGTTGGTGTATCTCAGTTATTCTAACTCAGAGTTATCTAACCGTGAACGGGCGTAGAAATTGGAATACACGCTGCGCAGTTACTTTCAGACTCGCGAAACGCGCTGACGGCACTCGAGCAACTATCCCAAAACTTCCCAATGTACGCTTCGTCTGTCGCCAGACGCGTCAGCCCTAAGAAGGAGCTCAAGGAGGAGGTCGAAAAAAATGCGCGGATGGCTCAACCAGGCCTCAATGCCATTTGGCTGAATGGACTCCAGTTGCAAGATTCCCAGATTAACCCGCTATCGTAAGCCATTCATATTCCCTTCAGTTGCCTGATGTCTCACACAAGCGGAAGACTGCTTAAGGTCCTCAGAAAAGAGCGGGACATTATCTCCAGTTTGACTCCGCTCGGACTGACCCCAGAGCAAGCCATCGAACTAGTTTCGCACGAATCAATCTTTGCCGCTCAGCGAGAGGCAGGAGCCATTGAAGGTATCTTCGATGCCAGCGACCGTGAGGAAGGGGGTGATGTCACCATATGGTGGAATGATATCGAGAAAGATCAGATGTACGCACGTTGGGGTGACAACATGAAGATCGTGAGTGTGCAGGAGTGATTGAATTTTCCTTCACCTACTTATACAAAATAGCTACTTCGTCCTATGCACCCCCGAGAATTCCATAGCATCAAGAGGAACATCTTCAACATCGTCAGCATGTTTGATCTCACGAACACGAACACCCTTGGATTTGTTTCTTCATCCGTCATGAACCTCATCAACCGGGGGTATCCATTCAGATTTGGTCTTGTGCCGATCGTTGAGACGGAGGGCTCCCTGAAAATGGCGAGGCTGCTCTATTGGCTCAACGATACTTATGGAACGCAAATGACCATGACATTCTTCAGAAGTGTAAGTCCCTGGGTATCGATTTTGGTCAGTTGTCGGAGAGTTGAGTCGTGATTTTAGGTGTTCTTTGCGAATGCCCACCAGACCACTATCGATTGGGATATCCTCAAGCGGGAATTTGCAAAGCTCCTCATGGAGAAGCCGTTGAAGGCCAAGGCGGAAACAGACTTTGACTTCATCACGACTAAAAGCACAGAAATTCCATTAGAAAAGATCCAACAGTATATCAAGAGATTGGGTGTCAGTCTTGGTTCTACTCCCGATGGCGAAGTCTTCATCAACGGTAAACCGGTTCAGATGAGCGGCGTAGGTTACGTTCTTCCAGGAAACGCAGGCACCTCACTGAACCCCACACCGTAGCAATTCTTACAACATTTGCAAGCCGAAGTCGGATCGCAGATTCAGTATCTCCAAGAACAGGTATTTGATGGACAACTTGCTCGATTCATAGACTCACAGTAGTCGCTTAGCTCTATATGGACAACCTCTCGAACGATATCGCCGACATGTCTGTTTATTTCTACAATCTCCCGACGAGCTGGAAGCGCAGGAATAAGTTGGTTTACCCATCCGGCAAACCAAGCAGCACAGAACACACCTCACTCCCCCAACTCTTCGAGGTCACCGGCTTCAAAGCGAAAGCAGGATCTTACTTACAATGGCGTAAGGTTCCCCAAAAACCTGACCGGGGATTATTTGCTGACCAGCTTTGAATAGCTGAACGCGAGGACGCCCCTGTTATGACCAGCTACGTGATTGCTGACTTCGACACCGAAGATGGGTTGGATCTGCTCAGGGAGACTGTCGAATCTCTGGTATACTTTTCTCGTCATCATCCTCATCCCCATTTCCCCGCGTACTGACAATATTCCTAGGAACCGGACTCTCCGACTCGAATCGCCTTCTTGCATAACTCTGCTAACATAGACGACGTCGATGTTGTGCAACCGACGGTCTCCACCCTACTGTCTCATCTGCATACTCGAGGACTATTCGCCGGGATGTCTCCATCCGAGCTCTTGACCGCGGTCGGATTGGCACCGCCATCATTGGAAGAGAATGAATCGCAAACTGTCCTTACGCAAGAATCTCTGATCGAGAAATTGACCAAGGGTGATGGTTCCAATGGGGATAGCAAGAAAATGTATCGTGGCTATGTCCTCTCGTCACGACTAGTCGCTCGTGAGATCGGACTCCGTCCTGGGCAGCAGGCATTGATCGTTAACGGTCGCGTAAGTCCTGTATTTTTGTGAAGGATGTACGTAGGTCTGATCTCTTTTCTAGGTTGTTGGACCGTTCTCTAGGGGTGATATCGTCGCCGAAGACCTGAAGGGTTTGACCGCCCTTGAGTTGAAGAAACGCACACAACCGGTTATCGATGCCTTGAAAGCCGTATACCCCACCGCGGAGCTGACGGATAGGGACACCTATTCCAACATCATCGCAATGGCCACTTCTGTCATCTCGACCATTCAGCTTCCGGACCAAGACCAGTCTGCCTTAATGAACGCACAACCACGCCACCGTCGGCGCGGATACTTGCTCCTTGACGGAGACCACACGTTAGTCGGTCCCCTGTTAATCACATCACCGGTTATTGATCGTTTCCCTAGTCATTTCACCTTCGGAGAGAATTCTACTGCAATCTTCAAATTTGGCATTGTTCTGGATCCTTTGAGTGAATCCGCCCAGAAGTGGTCCAGCCTGCTGCTGTGGTTGCTTAATATTCCTGGGGTTTCTGTTGATTTGAGGATCCACCCGAACGTGTACACGGAGGTAAGCTTCAAGATATCTACCTCTGGCCTGGCGATGCTCATAGCCCCAGGTCCCCCTCAAACGGTTCTATCGATACAACCTCAGACCCTCTGTGGTGTATGACCACGACGGGTGAGTACGCCATTCTTAGAGACATTTTTCAACCTCTTAATGTCCACAGGCAAGAGGCTGGGTCACATACACTGTTCACCGGGCTGCCACTGGAACCAATCTACACTCTTGCGACAGATGTTCCACAGGCCTGGTTGGTCCGCCCGCGAGAGGCACCCCATGATCTCGATAACATCCAACTGTACACAATCCCTCCGAAAGACCGTACGAATGGGATCCACGCGATTTTTGGTCTCGACTACCTCGTCATTGAAGGACATGCAAGGGACACGCATACGGCCACCCCTCCCCGTGGGTTGCAGCTGCAGCTGACGACTAACAACAGCTCGACCGTGATCGCAGACACCCAGGTTGTGGCCAACCTTGGATACTTGCAATTCAGGGCCAAACCTGGAGTATTCCAACTGGAAATCAGACCCGGTCGCGGACGGGAGGTCTTTACTATGGAAAGTGTGGGAAATAGCGGCTGGAACAGCCCGAGCGTGGAGGAAGTTGGAAGCGAAATAACGCTTACGAGCTTCGATGGGTTGACCTTGTACCCGCGCATGGCAAGAATTCCTGGAATGGAGAACGAGGATGTATTGCCACCACCGGACGCAGCAGACGTGCCATCTGGGTCGTCCATTGTGGATCGCGTCAGTTCCTGGTAGGTCCCCTTCGCCACAGGATCGTAACTCCGGGCTGATTTTCCCTCAGGTTCTCAGGCCTCGGATCTTCAGGGACGGAGCGAAGATCGAAAGACGCGGTAGATCTCAAGCCTCAGGCCGAAATTAACATTTTCACGGTTGCCTCGGGCTTGCTTTATGAGGTTGGTTTTGGTGACATTCTTGGGCGTTTTTGAGCTGAAGGACTGTCAGCGATTCGCCTCGATCATGATCCTGAGCGTGCTCCGGAATACCAATAGTACGGTCAAGTTTTGGTTCATCGAAAACTTCCTATCTCCATCGTTCCTGGTGGGTCTTCATTTTCTACGGTTGTTTCAGGGACAGGAACGTGACCAGTTAATAGGAATTTATCCCACACTTCGCGCAAGAGTACGGCTTCCAATACGAGCTCGTGACCTACAAATGGCCCTCGTGGTTACGTGCCCAGAAAGAGAAACAGCGGATTATTTGGGCATACAAGATCTTGTTCCTCGACGTGCTCTTTCCTATGGACCTGAAGAAAGTCATCTTCGTTGACGCGGACCAGATCGTCCGTGCAGACTTGAAGGAATTAGTTGATCTGGACCTGCACGGTGCACCATATGGCTACACGCCGATGGGAGACGACAATGTCGAGATGGAAGGCTTCCGCTTCTGGAAGACTGGGTATTGGTCTCAGTTCCTCCAAGGGTTATCGTATCACATCAGGTTGGTAAACAGCCCTTGATTCTCCGCTATTCCCTCCCTGATCTGTCGGCAGTGCGCTTTATGTTGTGGATCTCGTTCGATTCCGCCAGGTCGGTAATCTTTTCTCCCTTATCAAATGCCAACCGAGGTTTGACCACTCTGGTTATCAGATGGCCGCTGGTGACATGTTGCGTGGTCATTACCAGCAGCTCTCTGCAGACCCGAACTCGCTCGCCAACCTCGACCAAGACTTACCCAACAACTTACAGCGTGATGTCCCCATCTTTTCGCTTCCGGAGGACTGGTTATGGGTAAGTACTACCTAAAAACCCCAGTTATTTCACCTGATGTGCTCACGTTCATCCCCAGTGTGAAACGTGGTGTAAGTGTTAAACACCTTGCGCGTTTTTATCAGTGTCTCACGCGGCCCGTGATTTACAGGCAGCAAGGATCGCCTAGACCGCGCTAAAACCATAGACTTGTGCCAAAATCCGTTGACGGTATGTATTGCGATTGTTTCAAACGGGGTGCGTAAAGTTAAACATCACGGTTTGATGTTTCGCAGAAGGAGCCCAAGCTCGCACGAGCCCGCCAGATCCCAGAATGGGAGGAATACGACAGCGAGATAGCGAAGTTCGCGCAACGGCTGTCAAGGGAAGGTCGTTTACAATCCGATATCGCGGCAGCCGACTCCGATATCCTTGCAAGTGCCGCCGCCGGTACTCTTGAAACGCCGCTAGAGGAGGTTGAGCAAAAGCAAGTAACAGAAGATGAAAGGATCAGGGATGAATTATAACCGTCAAGGTACTTTCGCCTAGCCGGCTAGGTAGAGCATGCATTGTGAGAAACTATGAAGGATACATCAACAGACGTCTTGGATCTGATCCCTCGTGCGTAACCTGTACACGTTCAAGGGCGACAGAAGAGGCTACAGGAGAGTCATACAAAAGTCTTGAAAGGAACGAAGTGACATGAGGGAAGGTTACAATTGTTTGAGAGGAGCCCTGCACGATGGGCAGGTGGGGTTGCGCTGCAACCACATCTTGAGACATTTCTCGTGATAACTTTCAACAACAAAGTCAGGTCAAGTTGCTTTTAGATAGGGCAGATCTACTCACGGATGTCGACATTTTGGAGTCAAAGCTCCAATTTCCTTTTCCTTGAACTGCATCAAACAAATGCCGCAGTTATTTACCGGCGTTCCCATCAGACGGAGTTTTAGCTTCACTCTCCCGTCTTTGAGCTTCCTGCGCCTCTGAACTTCGATCGGGGCAACGAGCGGGATGCCGGCAGAATCCTCAGGGCATTCATGAGGTCCCGCCGTACCAGACCTTTCAGTCTCTCCAATCACTTCAGAGACTGTAAGTTGGCTCTATGGAATGTGTTGTTAGGGGAGTCAGAGGTCCGTGGGCCAGACTGTGCTTACCTGATAAGTACCCCCTCCATTTGAATCGATCCGAGAAATCAGGAGATCCAGATCTGCCCTCTGGCTACCCAGACTTTCGTCGTCTGCCTCGCTGATCGCTTCAATAATCGAGGATCCGGATACACTCGAGAGTGGACTGATTGGACGATCGGTGATGTAGGTCAAACCGGAAGATGTGGCAATGCTCCTTTCAGTCATCATCGTGCCACTCATCCCGTTTGGAACATTCAAAGTGAGTGCAAAACGTGTAGTCGTCGCAGATCGCGGAAGAAGTAGGGACTCATACGCCGAAGGAGATGGGGGAACTCCTGTGGGGGGAGTCGGGAGCGGACGTCCTGGATAGTGATGCTTAACGGGAGTGGGTGTTTCCAAAGGAGAAACCAAGGGAGAGGGTGGAGGTCGTATGGTGGAAAGGGAGGAGACGTGATAATCACGGTTCTGTGTCGGCTCCCCGAATTGAGTCCTGATCGGCGGGACTTCAGGGAACGCATTCAGCACCGAGAGTGGAGAAGAGGGGTCGATCGTCGCAGATGTGTGTTTTCTAAGGTTTGAATTCGGGGTTGCCCGCCGATCTGCCGGGAGCTGTACCTTGGGGAATGCAATGGAAGAAGGAGGGCCCGTGTGAATGCTCATACTCTTCACCCGTTGGCGCGTACCCAGACGCATCGCAACGGGAGAAATCAAAGGAAGGGTTTGAATTTGTCGAGAATCGACAGGACGTGTGGGAATCAGGTCAGGAGTGGATGCTGCCATATGCATAGAGTGAACTGGAGGAGGAACATCAGATGGTGGTGGGAACGATTTCGTGGTAAGCGGAGAACTGGCCCTGATTGGTGGAGGTGTGGACGTGGTGGGCGGGTGGTCGCGCTGAAGGGATGGGGGGATATTGTGCGTGATTACTGGGGGATCCAACTGCTTGAGTCTAGCCTTCTCAGTCGTGGCAGAGGGAAGGGGGGGTTCGAAAGGGTAGGGTTCGATCGACCCGTTTCTCCCGGCTTCCGTCTGGGTATTGATGGCCGTCAGGGCAGAGAGACTCATCCTTGACAAGGTCCTTCGAACACGAGAGGCAGGTTGCTGAGGAACTTCGGTCTCTGGAACAGGCACAGAACCGGTGTCCAACACCTCCCAGGACTCGAGGGGTTCGTCCCTCGCCGACTTGTCTTTACCCTTGTTGGAGTGAGCAAAAAGTTTGCGACTCATGAGGCTCAAGGAATTTGACGTGGACATCGGAGTCATTAGAGAAGGACGGGGGGACATGCTCCTGGACTTCCTCTTTGAGCTGGATGTGGACTTGAGGGAGGTTCGGGGGCGACTCCGAATTGGTGTAGAAGGAACGGAGGCTGAAGAAAAGGACTGGGAGTGTCTGTGCCGCAAAAATCCTCGGCGTCGAGTGGCTGTCTCGGCTGGTTGGGCTTGTTGCTCGTCTGTTGGTGATTTGGACGAGACTCCACAATGGGAACAAGGCCTGGTTCGGGAGTGGGAAGTGGATTTCTGAGGGGTGATGCTGAGTTGCGTCGTTTCAACCTGCTCCCTCCTCTCTCGCTCGCGCCGCACTCGTTCCTCGAGGGGAATACCCTGTTGGCGTTCAACCTCCCAGACCGCCGGGAAATATCCCACAGGGCTGCCCGTTTCTGAGGTGGAGAAGACCGGAAGGGGATGGTTGGCATCTGCGGCATCCACGTCGTACGCGTCTTCGTATTGTGAAGCAGGGGATGAAGCAGATGTGGTCGGATATGAATCGACGGACGGCGACCTTTGGATAGAGTGGATGGAATGGTACGACGAAAACGATGCATCCGACATCGCGACTTCTTGCATACGGTATACAGGCGTTGTTATTGCCTCCTGGAACGACGGGGGAGGGAAGTCTGGGATGTGGATGTCGACTGCAGCGCGACACAAGGAATGGGTTAATGGACTGGGCAGGGTAACCTTTGTGAAACGCGTAGAGCTCACCATCAAGTTGTGGATGCAAGCCTGGTCTCCCGACGGGTGGAACCTGCATTGGACCCCTGCGACCTCTGGGAGAGGGAGGGTCGTAGACGGCAGGATTCCTGCCGGATCTGCCAGTACTCGGCTTGCGAACTCTGGCAGAAGACTCTGGTGGGACCAAAGTCATTTGTCCATGATGAGTTCTGAGGTGGGATAAATAGGGGGTTTCACTGTTTGCAGGGCGAGGCATCTGGGGGGGGGGGCGGACAGATGGCTGCAGATAGGGAACTTGCTGCTGCCCGCCCTGGACCTCGTTGCATCGGTGGACATTACGGGCCACCGCACGTGATCATACTCCGATCAGAAGCCCCACAACGCGTCGCGTCCGGAAGCGAACAAAGGACATCTCCAACATGCCCATCCCAACCGTCTCTCTTAGAGATACCGTCGAGACAACACTACCAAAGATCTTTGACCAAGCACAATCGTCCATCGCTAACCACCAGAAGAATTGCGTCGCTCTTTACAAACTCCACCTCACAGCCTCCGAACTCAGACAATCATCCAGCAACGGCAATGGAGAGAAGCTCGTTGGAGAACGGGTCTTTGAGGAAACCATCTGCGATATGCTGAGTCGCGTATTGCTCGTCAAGAAGGGGCAAGCTGTTGCAGATCGTATCGCTAAGTTTCTAGGGGCCTATATCAAGGTCCTGGTCGAAAAAAGTACGTTTTCACTCGACCTGCACTCGTACACCAACTAATCGTACCGACTGGCAGCCGATGAGGAGGTCCGAAGAGAAGGCAGAGACGAAGACGAAGACACCATCGCCGACCGCTTCATGGCAAGAGTGTTCCGCCATCTCCTCCAAGCTTTCTTGGCCAAGGACAAAACTATTCGGTACCGCGCTGTCCAAGTCGTTGGTGAAATGCTGCCCCACGTTGGTCTTATGGAGTATGTCAATCGCCTCGATACACCCGTCCAAACAATTGACAGGCTATAGTGAGGGACTGTACCAGGAAATGCGAGGGGCGTTACTAGGCCGACTCCACGACAAGGAACCCCAAATCCGAGCCATATCTGCTGCGTCCCTCGCCAAACTACTCCCTACGGAGGAACCCGATGATGTCACTGAGGGCGAAACTTCACTTCTGGAAGCCCTCGTTGAAGCCCTCAAGTATGATACATCCCCTGAAGTTCGCCGCGCAGCCCTAGTCAACATCCATGTCACCGCCGACACGATACCCCATCTCCTTACTCGGACCCGTGATCTCGACAGTGGTGTCCGAAAACATACCTATTCAACCGTTCTGGAACGAAATTGCAACATAGGGGAGGGAGAAGACAGCAAGTCAGTGGGGCACGCACATCCTCGTTTCCTATCCATCGAACACAGGGAGATGGTTATAAAACACGGTTTGGGCGATCGTGAACCATCTGTTCGGGCAGCCGCGGCGAACCTTGTTGGAACCTGGGTCGATGTTATGCGTAACCCTGATCAGATTGTGAAGGACGAGACCCCCGCTCAGGAACTCGAACAAACTATGCTATCATTCCTCACACTATTCGACCTCCAAGAGGTCACCATCCCCGAGGAGGCTCTCATGAGTGTGTTCAAAACACGCGCTGAGATCTTTGACAACCTCGAATTCGGAGATGCTTTTTGGGAGAACCTGACGCCAGAGAAGTCCTTCTTGGCTCGCGTCTTCGTTGATCAATGCGTTGCAGCAAAGAATGAAGCGCGGCTAGAAGCTGCATTGTCCGTGGTCACCGCTGTGGCTTTTCGTATCCAGGGACGATACAATGACCTAATGGTTCTGATCCAGGCTGAGCTGGATGAAGGGCCAACTCGTCTCGAGGATCGAGAGGAAGACCGGATTCGTCGAGAGGAAGAAAGAATGAGCCAAGAGTTCATACTCACGGAATTGCTCAAACTTGCCGTAAACCTTGACTATGCGGATGAGATTGGGCGACGGAAGATGTTCCAACTGGTGAGGGCGATGATCGCTCATCAAGCCCTTCCGGAAGGACTGGCTTCCCGGTGTTTGGATGTGCTACGGAAGTTGTCTGATAGCGAGCGAGATTTGATCATGGTCGTCGTGGAGGTTATTCATGAGTTGCGGGACACTGAAGACCCTGACGACGAGGTGGTCGTAAGTGATAACCCTTGTTTCTTAGTGAGACCTGATAGAAGCCGTGTTCCAGATTATGGGAGAAGATGGCGACCAGAGCGTCGGAAGCACATCTGGCGCCCACAAGAAGTCACCAGGTATGGCTGTGACTGCCGAAGAGCAATCACGACGTGACGCAATGGACATGCGATGCCTTTCACTCTGTATCGGTATGCTTGAACGCGTGAACGGCGTGCGTTTTTTTGTTCTTGCTCTTGTTCTTGTTCTTGTTCTGACATGTTCATACAATTAGACCTTTGAAGAGAATTCAACCCTCGAAGGCGTTCTCAGCGAACTCATCGTCCCCGCGGTCCGCAACAAAGAACAATACCTTCGTGAAAAGGGTTTGATTTGTCTTGGGTTATGTTGTCTCATCGCACGGGTGTGTTGGCGCCCCATAGCGAATTTTTGGCTTCTCATCCGTGACCCTTTGATCACAGAAAATGGCTGCTCGATCACTCCAGTTGTTCCTCAATCAAATTGCCGGTGCACCCACTCAATTCAAGTTGAGGCTTCTTCAAGTTGTCTTCGATGTGCTCATGGTGCACGAGTCCGATTTTCTCTCTGCTGGAAGCGGGGATAATGTAAGTCCGGGATTTGCCGACTCCCCGACGCAAGCTGAAATTCAGGATAATCGTGCTCCCTCCGCAGTCTGACAAAATTGTCGAATACCTCCTGAGCGTCTTGAAAGCCGATGAGAATGCGGAGGTGCACGCTTGTGTTTGTATTGGATTGGCTAAACTATTGCTTTCTGGAATGGTCACGAATACGAATGTATGCCCTCTATACAGATACTTCTGAGCATCGGATGGCTAATTATTTGCTCACCCAGGCACTCGAGACGATCTTCTTGTTGTACGTCACTCCTGAGACGAGCGACAATCTTGAACTGCGCCAATGTCTATCGTATTTCTTCCCGGTGTATTGCTATTCGAACGCCGAGAACCAGCGGAAGGTGAAAGAGGCAAGTCGATCCGTCGATCTACTTGATCGAGTCGTTTGTTTATCTTTATCCCTTGTACAGTTGTTCCTGCCTCTGTTTGCCCAGATCACACAGATATATTCTGAACTCGAGGAGGGTCAGACTATGGTGAACCCGCTCCATATTGCTTCGATGCTTGTCGACTGGATGGACCCAGAGAAGGCAGTGTATGCGCCATCGTTTTACGTCTGTGATGACCCGTTAATTTTTCCACCAGCGAGGTGCCTGGCCGCAAGAAGGACGATAGCGTTCACATCGATCTTGCCGTTGATATTGTCAGGGCCCTGTTTGATGACAATCTTACACGTACGTGAAATGTTACTTTTCCAGCACTATTTTTATGCATGACATCATTTTCACACACCAAGGTGAGAACAAGAAAATTCTGTGTCAGTTATTAAGCAAGCTCCACCTTCCGGGGGTCGTCGACGAAAATAAGATCAAGACGCTGAAACTCCTGATATACAATGTGCAGTCGGTAAGCGAATGATGAGCATGTGGTAGAAGGGTGTTCTCTGATAAACGCCCGTAGCGTCGAACCCCACGCGAGGCAGTTGCGAAGAACGCCTTAGCCAAGTTCGACGCGGCTGTCAGTAACAAATATTCTGCGCAACTCGAGGGTTTCAGCGAGGAAGACTACCGAAAATTGGAATATCTCAAGGATCTGTTCGAGTTCCTCGATGACATCATACCCGAGGAGGAGCCGGAACCCGAAGTTCCCCCGCCTGCGACCAAGGGGAAGAAGAGGTAAGTTTGACATACACATTCGTAAGATGTGAAACGGATGTCTGAGAGGGTTTATAAGGCGTTCGGCGAGCGTCGCCACGACTGTGACCGGAGGAAGCGGGGACGACACCGATGCAGGTCGTATTTCGGGTGCCAAGCCTGGCCGTGGTAGGGCCGGGAGATCGAAGTAGGCGTATTTGTCACTGCGGACGACCGCACGGAAACTCACTGAGCCTTTTGTATCGACAATAGGAAGCCGCGGCTGTCGAACTCGGACGAGGAGTCTGAGGACGAGGCGGATTATGATAGGACACCCGTTGGGAAGACCAACGTTGCCCCAATGCGGTCTGTGCCGACGAGGGCAGTGTAAGTCGCCTCTAGCTTACGGAGTGCTTCGTGGAGTCGGTGGCAGTTCAACTGACCGTGTGGTTTGTAGGGCGCGGAAACACCGAACGGTGATCGAGATATCATCCGACGATGATGATGATGGCGAGACCACGCCTGCCGTAAAGACCAGGGGAAGGTGAGTTGATAAGGCCGAGGAGCACGCAAGGATGTCATGTCTAACGACAAGTGATCGGCAGCACGAGGTACCGGAATCCGGTCAAGAGAGAAGAGCCCGAAGACGACGACGACGACGACAGAAGAAGTGAGGCGTTGGGGGTGGAGGATTCTATTATGGACGAATCGGGTGAGGAGGAGGAAGAAGTCGGCGGAATGTTGGACGGAGACGAGGATGATGACTGATGGCGTTTTTTGTGATCTGATTAGAGGGCGGGACGGCGTGGATGTACAAGTTACGTTGTAGGATGAAGTTTTCTCTGCTGTACGTCTGCTACACTATGGGTGGGGAGACAGATGGGAGAGCCGCCAGGAGAGCGGGGGAGCACAAGTGGAATGATCAAATTAGACGACGGCTGTGAATGGCCGCTCCGGGTTGTTCCTAATCCGCGACAACGGCATTTGGCTACTGGATAGATATGAATAGAACACCTGTCATGAGGTCGTTTTAGTACTGAAGCTAGTGGGGGGGGTATACGGCAGCCCTGCGGCTGTCGTATAGGGCGCGCGGGGGTGGCAGACCCGAGGCAGACCAGTCGCCCGTCGGATTGTATTGGGCCAGGGTGAAGAATATCCGGCACAATGGGCTGGCTAGTCCATCGGCCGTTCTCGTCCCAGTTACGGCGACGGTCGGTGCGAACTATCCGACCCCCAATCAGAAACACACCATTAATTTTTTCTCTCGACGATCCTCTCGTCTCACACTTGTGGCCCTGTTTGTTCTTGTTTGGTTTCCGTAATCCTTCCCGTCAGCGACGCGAGCCAATAAAAAGGGTTGAGGTTTTCACTCCAGTCGTTCTGGTCTCCCTCTCTTCTACCGCTTTCCGTCTCCCTCCTCTCTCCCCCTCCCACCTGAGCATCTTCTCTTCCTCGCCAGTGTTCCCACCCGCTGTCAAAGGGTCTTCCCTCTTCCTCCCAACCTATCCTCTACTCTACTCCGCATCATGTCGGATGCAGAAAAGAAGGAGGCCGGCTCCACCCAAGGAGACGTCTCCGAAGAAATCCAGACCACTGCAAAGGCTGGACCAAAGCAGACGGAGGAAGAAAAGCCACCTCGTGTGTATCTATTTCGTCTATCCTGAGCGGGCGCTCATCACTGTTTTCCCCATAGACGCAAATGTCGATATGGCCAGGGTAAATTTCAAACCTCCAACGCGCCTCACGGTCAACGAGATTGACCTTTCCCGTCCTCCGTAGATCGAGCTCAAGGCCGAAGACCTTTACGACAAGGAAAAGGTTGACCTGGAAACCATCGTGATTGAGGATGTGTTTAAACTTCTCGACTGCGCGGAGGATGGTCTTTCCGATGATGAAGCTATACGTCGCGTTGAGATTTTCGGCCACAACAAGCTCGAGTCTGAGGAACAGAACCCATTCCTACAGGTTGGTTGTCCATTTTCTCATTTCTCGGCTACACAGCTCACGCGATACGGGTAACAGTTCCTCAGCTTCATGTGGAACCCGCTCTCGTGGGTCATGGAAGCTGCTGCCCTTGTCGCTATCGCCCTCTCGAACGGTGGGGGACGTCCGCCCGACTGGGAAGACTTCGTCGGCATCGTGCTGCTATTGTTTGCCAACTCCGCAATTGGATTCTACGAAGAACGGAACGCTGGAAACGCGGTCAAGGCGCTCATGGACTCCCTCGCACCAAGAGCCAAGGTGAAGCGCTCCGGGGCTTGGCGAGAAATCGAATCTTCAGATCTGGTTCCCGGAGACATGATCTCCTTCAAAATCGGAGACATTGTCCCTGCCGACTGTCGTCTCACAGAATCGATCAACGTTTCTATCGATCAAGCCGCCTTGACCGGAGAGTCCCTCCCCCAGAGCAAGAAGCTTGGCGATCAGTGCTTCTCGTCAGTTCTTCTCTCTTGGTTCTTGGCTCTCCCGTTTTGGTCTCATCCTTTTGTCTTCCCAGCGGCTCAACCTGCAAGCAGGGTGAAGCAGAGGGTGTTGTCATCTCAACCGGTGCCAACACATTCTTTGGACGTGCCGCCTCTTTGGTCGGCCAGGACGACGATACCACCGGTCATTTGCAAAAGATTCTTGCCCAGATCGGTTCCTTCTGTCTCGTCACCATCGGCATCTTCGTTCTTCTCGAGATTCTTGTCCTCTACCCCGCTTACCACTACTCTTACCGTGATGGTCTCGACAACATCCTCGTCCTCTTGATCGGTGGTATCCCTATCGCTATGCCCACCGTCTTGTCCGTCACCCTCGCCGTCGGTGCTCAACAACTTGCCAAGTACAAGGCCATCGTCACCCGTATCACTGCCATCGAGGAGTTGGCTGCCGTCACCATCCTATGCTCTGACAAGACCGGTACCCTCACCACTAACAAGCTCACCATCGATCGTACCACCATCAGGACTTACGGTCCATTCTCCCTTGAGGATGTCATCAAGTTGGCTGCCTACGCTTCCCGTACCGAGAACCAGGACGCCATCGATACCTGTATCGTTAATTCCATCCCCGACCCATCCAAAGCCCACGCTGGTATCAAGGTCCTCGACTTCAAGCCATTCAACCCCGTCGACAAGCGTACCGAGGTTACCTACCGTGAGGAGTCCACCGGAAAGCTCAAGCGTGTCACCAAGGGCATGACCGGTATCATCGTCGAACTTTGCAGCCGCAACAAGACCGAGGAGATCGAGAACAGGCTCGAGGCTGACGTTGAGGAATTCGCTATGCGTGGTCTCCGTGCCCTCGCTGTCGCTTTTGAGGAAGTCGAGGGTGATGATCACGAGGCTGAGGGTAACGGTTTCGAACTTATCGGTCTCCTCCCCATCTTCGACCCTCCTCGTGAGGACACCAAGCAAACCATCGACGATGCTATGGCTCTCGGTGTCAAGGTTAAGATGGTTACTGGTGATCAGCTCGCTATCGCCAAGGAAACTGGACGTCGTCTCGGTTTGGGCGACCACATGTATCCCGCCAAGGTCTTGAAGGATGGACCCGCCCCTGGAAGCAAGCACGCCTCCCTCGACGAGATGATTTTGGATGCTGATGGTTTCGCTGGCGTCTTCCCCGAGCACAAGTACGAGATCGTCAAGCGCCTCCAGGGTCTCGGCCACCTTTGCGCCATGACCGGTGACGGTGCCAACGATGCCCCTGCCTTGTCCCGTGCCAACGTCGGTATTGCTGTAGAGGGTTCCACCGACGCTGCTCGCGGTGCTGCCGATATCGTCTTGACCGAGCCCGGTCTCTCTACCATCGTCCACGCCATCCGCGGTTCCCGTATCATCTTCCAACGTATGAGGAACTACTCGATCTACGCCTGCGCTGTCACCATCCGTATCGTCGTCTGTTTCGCCGTCCTTGCCTTTGCCTACCAATTCAACTTCCCTCCATTCATGGTTTTGGTCATTGCCCTCCTCAACGACGGAACCATCATGACTCTCTCGGTCGATCGTGTCTTACCATCAATGACTCCGGATAGTTGGGATCTCGCCGAGATCTTCGCCTTCGCCGTCGCTTACGGCTTGTACCTCACCCTGTCCACTGTTATCCTTGTCATTGTCATCTTGGAGACCACGTTCTTCCAAGATACATTTGGCGTCGACCTCGAACACAGGCCGGGTGTCCCGCTCGCCAACGATCGTATGCTCCACATGATCACCTACCTCCAAGTTGCGATCATTTCCCAGGCCCTGATCTTCGTCACTCGCTCGCACGGATTCTTCTTCATGGAGCGTCCCTCCGTCGCCCTGGTCGTCGCTTTCTGTATTGCCCAGCTTATCTCTTCTATCATCGCCGCGTACGGAAACATGGGCTTCACTAACATTCGTGCCATTTCCGGTGCTTGGATCGGAATCGTTTGGGTCTGGGTATGTCACTATTCTTGCTTGCTGCCCGTGCACCCCATTGACCATCTCGTTAGAATATCATTTGGTTCCTCCCTCTCGATCTCGTCAAATTTGCCATGAAGGCTACTGTCATCAAGTATCTCCGCGAGCGCCGCGACAGTCGTACCGCCGCCGAGGCCGTCCTTGGAGCTACTGGTGTTCCCTTGGTCAAGACCACTTCTCGTGCCGCCTCTGTCCACGAGTCATTGTATTCCAACCGTGTGTCCTTCATCAAGAGGGCTGCCCGCAAGGTTGGCTTTGGTGGAAAGATCTCTGTCAAGCCGGAGGAGTTGCAACGATTCAGCAGTATCCAGGCTGCCCATACCGGTGCCGTCTTGGCCCGCCACCCATCCCGCCCCAACGCCTAGTTCATTGGGTTTTCTTCCTATCTCACTTAGCACTCCATGATAGAATTGTTTAATTTGCGCAACAAGTATCACACTCTTTCGCGGCCTTTAGTTTTTACGATTCTCTTCTATATCTGTTCCCCTCCCCCACACTGCGCACGAAATACGAGCGGCACAGACTTGTTCTGGATTCGGCTCGTGGCGGCTTGCTTGGACACACAAGGGCTGCTTGTCTTTCCGCCGTAGAAACACTTGCTCTCTATAGTCTTCATCTGTAGTACCTACCTGCGAACAAAACAAAGAACTATAAACAACCATACACCCTTGCTGTGAAGTCGACGACGTGCTCTGGCTTTGCGGTATCTGAAACCGGGTGTTGCAGGTGGTAGACCGTACGAGTTTCACTTCCTCTCGAAACCCATTTAGTGCCATTACCGGGGGATCACTCGAGAAAGGTCCAGGCCTTCCCGAAACGGATGGAGGAAGGGAGATAATACATTACGTGATACGGAACCGCGATTAGAAGGAATACAAGTGATTACGATCCTAAGGTCGTGAACCGGATAGGGAGGGGGTGTAGAGGGAAGGAGACGGGGAGGTGGGAGGGGGGGGGGGCACGTTGGGCGACATTTAGGGATACATAAGCATCAAAAAGAGACGGGAAAGATATATGACAAGAGATTATCGACAGTTATCGTCCGGCTGGGATAGGACTTGTTTTACAGTGTATTGTGCCCGCCTTACTGAGAAAAGGGAGCAGGGGGTTGATCCCAAGTGTCGCGGGCGACTTTACGTCTGGATAACCTCGCCGGACGGTCGGACGGTCTGATTTTCTTCGGCACATATCCGTGTACGTTGACTCGGTGGTTATGACGTTTCGAGGGGTCATTGAATGATTTGTCGCAGTCTGGACATTTGTGAGGTTGTTTCCCGGTACTACGGATCAGATGGAAAGTTTGCGTTATTCAAAGGACCGAGCCTGAGTCAAAGATCGGTAGGGATCGCACGTACTGGAGAGTCTCGTGCGTCTCTAGCGTTCCTTTGCTTGCGAAACCTCTCCTACAGAATTTACATATGTTGTTCCTGGAGAGTGAGGCGGTTTTAGCCCGGAAACCAAAGACGGCGACAAAAAGATGGTAGAACTCACTTGAGCTTCAGGTGAACGGCGCGTATATGTCTGCGAACCATGTCACTCCTGGCTTCGTAAGCACAGAGACCACTTTCCCCTGCTTCAGGATCGTGCTCCAACAAAAACATACACCTCGCCTTATTCCCCTCCAGCCTGGCCAAATATTGATCAGACTCCGGGTCTGCTCTTCGTCTTTTTGCAAAAGGCAGATCTGACGGGGGGACACTGGGAGGTCTCCTCAGTGGCGGCGGCGACATGTTGCCGATGAAGTCTTGTTGATGGAATATGGGGGTATCAGGGGTAAGGGGGGTAAGGGGTCGAAAGTGCTGGTTCGGTGTACGTGGGAACAGCTGCGACGGTCCATCTTCCTTGGGAAGGAGAGTCGAGAAAGGTGGGAGGGTAACGTTGTGTTTGGGGAAGTAAGCATATGGTGCTTGGAGGGCGGGATACGGCAGATGCCTAGCGTCCGACAAAGAAGATGGGTACGGATCGTAAGGGTGAACGCGATAGGCGGTCGGACTGTCGACAGGAGTAGCGGGCATACTCCAGATAGATGAGTTGGTAGGCGAAATTGATGTTTCTCGTCGAGAGGGGCAGAAGCCCAAAGAGGTGGGGATACGAGATTGAGAATGAAAATCCATCGCAGTACGAGAGGGGGGAAAGAGGGGCCAATTTCAGTGTTCCGGATCTACCACAGGGGGAAGGAAACAAGAGTCGGGAGAAACAAGCAGGCGATGAGGCCCGAGAGAGGTGAGATTCTGGGAATGGGGGGGAACAAAAAAGAGAGAGACGGGTGGGTGAGAGTTGACAGGTGACCTGGCCTTTGCCTCTCAACTTAAATACGAAGGAGGCGTGGGATGGGCAAGGACGAGGGGGTCTCGGAGTGGCTCAGGATCAAGGAGTCATTACCCATTAGGACGGTCGCACGCCGTCTGGGTGCCCGTCGCAAAATGCGGTATGCGAGGCCCCCGTGTCAGACAGCCTACAAAGCAAGAAACAGGCGCTAGATGAAGGTTCGAGGGTTGCATGAGGAGGACGGCAAAAAAAAAGCTGAAAGGAGAACGTTTGGGGTGCGGCATCTGTCTTTCGGCATCTCCCGCCTGCATTCCTCCTTGCTTTATTCTTTTGATCGCTGCTTCTACGGCTGTCCCGAAGGGGGCTTCGACAAGTTTTGTGCCCATGCGCGGTCATATGGCTCGATGCAGCCCGAAAATTGAAGGAACGGCGGGGAGGGAAAAATTGATTGTCAATGCAGATAGGTTATCAAAAGGGATTCAATCGAGATTTAAAGTGAGGAGGAGGTCAGGGCGAGGGTGAGAAAAATGAAAGGTAAAGTGACGCCAGCAGAGCGCCTGCCTGAGTGGAAAGCCGTAGATGTAACAAAGGTTCCAAGGATGTGGATTCCAAAGGGACGACACTGATCACATGTGAACGTTGGACTTGCAGCGAGCACCCCCTCGATCCCGCTGAAAGACGCTTGCACTCACACAACACCGCTTGGGAAACACAATCAACATTCAAGAGCTCCGATTGGCCGTCCCCGCCCGCCCACCTTCACACCAACAAAGGAAGGATCACATGAGGCAAAGATTGTGAAATAGGAACTCGATAGCAGTCTCATTGTTTCGATGGTACAGCCAAAAGGGTGCAGATAATAGCTAAACGTGCATCGGAGGGTATAGAAAATGTAAACAGCGATCACCCTAACAGTAGATCGAGGTGAAAAATTTGGACCTAGCGTCCTTCTTGTCACCGGCTCCCAGGAGCCTGTCTATGGCCACACCGGATCTTACCGTATGGACGCCTTCAAACCCTTTGACTCGCGTTCAGCTCCGACCGGCAACTGTGCCTGACCCTGCATGTGCTGGAGAGCACTCTCGTTACGGATGGACACCATGACCTCCTTGCAGTACTTCAACTTTTGTAAGAGCCGTTGGTGTGTCTTCGCGGTCTCCGGGTCCAAGCTGTGGACCCCTCGCAGTTCGATCATCATGGCCTCGCTCAACGTCCAGGTTGTCAGGTTGTGGTGCTTGTCGATGTGCGAGATGGCCAACGCTTGTGACGACAGGATGACCTTCGAGTGGTCGTAGAAATTGAACTAAGGCAGGTGAGCGACGAGCGGGCACCGATAACTTGGATGCTACAAACCTGAATAACGTCCGAACTCATCATGAACACGACCACGTGTTTCATCCGCAGGTACTTCTGGACAAAATCCATCCCGGTCGACTTGCGATAATCCTCGTATGTGTAATCGTAGTCACCGTACAGACGGTTCATGATGTAGCTCTCAAAGTGATTAAGCAGGTACACCTTCTCCGCGAGTTCTCCGGGGGCATCCTCCGCGCTGTGATTCTTGCGAACGTACACGGCCCCATGTCGTCTCGGAGTAACATAATCAAGGTGACTAGAGTGCCGTCAGGGAAAGCGCAAGCAGGTTGATATGGGCAACATACGACTTGTCAGGAGACACGATTATGCTTGTGCTGTCATTGTAACGAACGCCGACGGACCCATCCGTCAAGGCGTACCCCATCCCGTACTTGTGGCTGAAGTCAACCCATGAGACGATGAAAACCTTAGCCTCGGGGAGGGTACGATCTTGCTGTGGATCACGGAACAGCTTGCCCATGGACAGAGCTTCGAAGGCCAGCGTCAACGTGTGTGCTGCAGCTTCAAATGAGGTCGGTCCAACGCCGGTCGACCCGGAGCTCGAACTCGTTGGAAGGACTATATCAAGATACGGGTCAATCAAGATACGTTTTAATGATGAGGGCTTAAACGTACTAGGAGGGGCGGGTGCCTTGATGTGTTTTGACTCACGAAACTCGCGAGTTCCTCGTGTATCCTTCAATTTCGCTTTGTCTTTGGACCTCGGTGGCGAATCCGGTACCGGTAGGTCGTTCTCCTGCTCGTGGAGGGTGCCTGCACTGCCTCCTGGAACCATCTGGGCTACAATCCTCGCCTTCTGAGATTCGAGTTCCTTCTTCCTCAACTCGGCGGCGACTTCCTCAACTTCGTCGACTTCTTCATTAATGTCACCCAACGCACCAGGCATTTTACCGGCCGCTGGACGGATGGGAGATTTCTGTTTCGCGGCCTTATGTTCCAGACGTGCGGCCTGAAGTTTCCGAATGAGCGAGGACTCGCGATTGTTGCTAGTGCCCATGACAAGCGGCTGCCTGGCCGAGCTAAGGAGAGCGGAGATGGGACTGCCGGGTTGAACGGCTTTAAGGAACTCTTTCTCCTGCTGAGCGAGAGTAGAAGTGTTTGCGCTCGTATTGGCACCAGCTTGCGCTTTGGAGTCAACTGTGGTGGGAAGGGCAATTTGGGTGTTTTCTTCATCCAAGAGCGATTTAGCACGCAGGTTGGCAAGGTTAACTTTCGATGCCGAGCGAGTGATATGACTGAAATCAGGAGCGGAATCGTGGGCAGTGGAAGGAAGGCGAGAAGGTACAGTGCCCTCTGTGAAGAATAGATGGTCGACAATTTCGTGAAGTGTGGGACGCTTCGAAGGATCAGGGGTGAGAATCTGTTGGATAAGTTCTTGGACGTGCGTGGAGATCGAGCTGTCGTTGGGAAACTCGTATTCGTTGTCACGAATACGCCTTGGGATGCAATAAGACCTAAGAATTACGGAGTAGAAGGAGGCACTTACTTGTAAATGGCCTTGACCTCCTTCGTCTGGAATGGAGGACGACCAATGACAAGTGTGTACAAAATAACGCCGATGGACCAGGTGTCCACCTCGAAGCTGTGACCGTTTGCAGTGTCGAAGAGAACCTCTGGGGCGATGTAATTCGGTGTACCGCAGATAGTCTTCTTGCGTTCACCAGGATTCTCGATCAAGGCAGCAAGTCCGAAATCCCCTACTTTGACATTCATACCAGCATCCAGGAACAGGTTTCCGAGTTTAAGATCACGGTGAATGACCTGGTGGGTATGCATATAATGGCAAGCTCCTATGAGTTGTACCATAAGGAATCGGACCTCGGGGTCGGTGAAGCGGCGTCGGCGACGTAACATATCCATCATAGAACGGTTAGGACATAACTCGAGGGTCATGTAGACGTTCTCTTCATCTTCAAAACAGTCGTTGAAACGAACGATATTCGGATGGGAGAGTGATTTGTGAATCTTAATTTCTGCATAGAGCTGGATGACAGTCAGCTCAGACATGACAATGGATAAACATTGGATATATGCGCCGTTACCTTGGTTTTAGCCTTCTTGGTTTTGAGAGATGATTTTGTGACAACCTTACATGCTTGTCGTGCGCCACGGAGGTCCTTGACTTCATAAACCCGAGCGAAGCCTCCCTCGCCGAGGAGGCCAATTCGAGCGTATTGCGAGTTGCGCTGCTGGTCTATGATTATTTTCGGGGGAGAAGGAGGAGTGACTTTTGCATTCTGTCGTGGCAAGGGAGGCGAACTGGGCCTCTTTGCCTTGTCAGCCACCGGTTCCTGTTTTTGTGGTGGGGGTGGGGAAGGTGGTTGTTGGTGAAGATTGGTCCTACGGCCATCGTTGACGTCTGCGAGGGGGTAACGTTTATGCTGAACCGGGGCTAATCTAGACATCGTGGTGTTCACAGTTCTTCTTGAGGCCTAACACCAGTGAGATAGGAGTGAACGTGCTAGAGGCGTGTTACTTATGTAAGCTGGTTCGTTTTCCACTAAGACGCGTTCGTCACGTGAGTGTCACTTGCAAACCCCGTGCACCCTTCTCCCGTCGTGATCAGCCTATGATCATTAGAACAATGAATATGATATACTATCGTCTAAGTCGCTAAGCGTCCCAGGATCATCTTTCTTCCGCTCTGCAACCCGCGGCCGCTCCTCAGTTTTTAGGGGACAGTTCTCCTGGTCCAGTGTCCTTCACTTGGCTTTTCCTACTCTTCAAACGTACTTCTCCATGTCCCATGCACCAGTATGCTCTTTCATCCCTCTCGGGGATCCTCGAGAGCACAGGTGGTGGCGATCGGTGGTAAACTGAAGGTCCATTGTCTCAGATTGTCTCCCATTGTGATCAACACAGCCACCGTTGGTTGCAGGGTAAAGACCCTCTTTTTGTCCTTCTTACCTCTGTACTGTATATACCCGCCCACCTTCTCCCTCCCCTTAGCCAAGAGCTATGACCCACCCCACCAATACCACCACCGTCACACTCGACGACACCAACCCCGCTCTCATCTACAGCAATAATACCTGGATCACGTTCGTACAGGGCCCCCCTCTATGTCTATCGCAACTGAAATGATTGCCGTTAATTCTCCAGGGACAACGAGGTGAATGAGTGGAATACCACGAGCCATGCCACTAGAACCTCGGGTGCTACTGTACAGTTTACATTTCACGGTAAGTCGCCAGTGCTGTCTCACCCTCCCTATGCTGAGTCGTGGGCAAACAGGCACGTTCGTTGCAGTGTATGGAACAGTCGGGTTAGATACCCCCATCTCTTCATACGCTCTCGATGGTACCACTTCGATTTATGCTGCGGATAGAGTCGAGCAACCCGTGTACGGGCAGCTGTTCTACAACTCTCCGACCCTCGACGACGGAGAACACACACTGCTCGTCACCAACATGGGTTCTGGCGCGCTGTGGATCGACTACGTCGTCTATGCGCCATCCGTCTCGTCTTCATCCATACTCACTTCCCGCACCGTGACTCCTACCCCTTCTCAAACGGCCGGGGTTGGTGCTCCCACCTCTGGCACGGGACTCCCCGGCTCTAACAGTAAATCTTCCATACCCATACCGGCCGTCGTAGGCGGCGCCGTCGGTGCATTGATTTTAATCATCGCTCTCATCTTCGGCGTGCTATACTACCGCAGGCGTGCAAAGCGAGTCGCTGGTGCCAGGTTATTAGGGAAAGAAAATATCCTTGATGGTAAGACGATATCCCAAATGTCTCCCCATGTCCGAATTTCAAACCCCATCCGTGTCTCGCAGATTTCCTGGAGGTTGGCAAGCCCGAGCCCGGTGCTATCATCACGCCCTTTACGAGGGCATATACTTCCAGCCCCCATGCTTCATCCGGTCATGGAAGCTCCAATATGAACATGTACCCCCCGGGCTCCACATACCCGCAATCAGATCATGACCATCAGCATCGACGCCAGCCATCAACGCCGATATACCACTTCTCTGACCGCCATGCTTCGAGGCCAGGCTATAGAGTATCCTCGGATAACAGTGCTGGTGCTGGTACTCGCAATGACGGGACGGGCCACGGGAGTACTCACCTTGGGCACCCCTATGCTTCATCGGATAGGCTGGTCGTTCCACAACACCGGAGTTCCGCCGAGAGTGCAGAATCGATGGCAGATCCGTCAAGTGATCGGGCCACAATAGACCCGCCCCCATCTTTCCCGAACGCTTCATCGAGTCACCCGCCGAACCAAGCTACTCCCCAGCGAACAGACAAGGACGGCCCACCCACACACAGTGACACGACACCACAACTACGTCAACATGAAGATGGTGGGGTGAGACTCGACATCCACGACCCCGAAGGCTCTGGCCCTCAACAACAGGAGGTAATTGACTTACCCCCGGCATACAGACCGAACTATTAGTGTGTTCCAGACTGGTTCCCTTTGACTTCACCCCGTTGCATTTTATACACACCAAAACCTGGATTTTTCTACCTCACATCGACGCTTTGCCCCCCCCCTCCGCTGTCCACGCGCCACACTCCCCTCTTACGCCCCGCCCATCCCTTTTTGCTGTCACTCTTTTTCATACTTTGAGGGCGGGTTCCCCGAATTACATTGTTGTAAGGCAAATAGATTGCATAGATTGCCGTATCTATCTTTATCCTCTCTCCCGAGAAAGTGTAAACAACACGGGAAGCAAACGCCGCTGAATAGATAGAAATTCAGACTACAAGGTAGGGAGCTAACGCCGGGGGATAGCTCAGTGCACCCTAAGATATTGTATCACACCTAATGTCCGAGGAGTCTCCCAACGAACCTGTCACCACCTGCAAACAGCAACCCACCAATATACCGCAACAGTTTTTTCAAATCGCCTCTATGGTGCCCTCTGCCCGCATCTCCCGGGGCGTGGATTCCATACACCGTCATGGCGACTCCCAGAGCGAGGAAAGCTCCGGCAAACACGGTCCTCTTCTGCAAATTCGTTCTGGAGAAGATATTCTTCCTCAACTTCCTCGCCCTCTCGGCTCTCTTCGTCTCCAGCCTCCTTGCCTCCTTCTCTTTTATCATAGCTTCCTCCACTGGGTCGACATACGGAAGCACCACAAGGTGAGGCGTCTTGACATACTGCTCTAGCTCATCGTCGAAAGGGGTAGAGGAGAGGGATTCCGCCCAGGTGAAGACCGTGCTCCTAGGGCCCATTATCTTATCCAGATCAAGTTTTGGGTGAGAGGGAGGGAACCGGATGAATAAATCGTCGGCTTGGCGCAAGAGAGAAGAAAGGGACGTCCGTGCTTTAGGAGGTTGACCAGGGGTATCTGGCCATGGATCCGAGTCCTCAGGTTCTGGCTCTGACGGTGGGGTGGAGGTCGATGTTGGCGTTGGCTTCGTTTCTTCGAGTTCAGCCTTTGTGATCGGCTCGTCAACGAGGGTAGCATCGTTCTCGGTGAAGGTGAGGGATTTGTCTGACAGTGGCTCTCCGTCTATGACTGTGTTGTCCGATTCAATAGTTGATAGATCTGATGAAGGAGTGGAAAGGTTCCTAGCGACATCGATATCACCAGATGGTTCCTGCTCGGTTGGAAGGGACTCGGCAGGAAGAGGTTGGCTGGCAGCTTCCTCCTTGGCATCTGATGGGAGCGGGGTCGACGAACAAGCATTCTCGGTGGGTTCTTCGGCATTCGCTGAGCATTTGAGTGCAACGTCACCATTCGGAATGTTATCG
>Ga0307515_10002679_pt1 | contig 38145 bp, 4 predicted proteins | sample 17_EM_MG_FD_194513 | JGI IMG/M metagenome (GOLD analysis project Ga0307515, IMG submission 194513) | Populus trichocarpa ectomycorrhiza microbial communities from riparian zone in the Pacific Northwest, United States - 17_EM | ecosystem: Host-associated > Plants > Roots > Unclassified | place... | reverse complement strand
CTGCCGACAAGACATCGCGCCGATACACCTGCGACCTCGACGGCTTGCATCCTACTGCTATTACGAACAGGCACGTTACTGCCCCTTGGTTTGACCTGATGGCTCGCATCCTACTGCATGACGAACACGAACACGGAAGCTGGTATCTTACTACTGTCCTACCGACCTGCACGTACTGCCCTGCGTACCGACAAGACCTCGCGCCGCTACGCCTGCGAAACGAACCCGATAACCCGTCGTGCCGATAAGCCTACGACCTGACCCGAACACGACTAGGTAGAGCTTTGCTCCCTAGACCCCCGAACCCTGTCGCTTGCATCGTACTGCTGCCCGAACCGACAAGCCTCGTGCCGATATGCCTACGAGACGACCCGTCGCTGGCACCGTACTGCTACCGTCCGAACCTGCCGCCGAAGCTCTCTGCATCTGATACCCGAATTGTCTTAAGCCGCCCGAACCTGTCGCTAGCATCGTACTGCCGCCGCCGAAGCTATTCGCATCCGATACCTAGACTGTCCTAAGCCGCACGACCCCGTCGCTGGCATCGTACTGCTACCCGAACCTGTTGACAAGACCTCGCGCCGATATGCATGCGAACCGACCCCGTCGCTGGCACCGTACTGCTACCACATGAACTGATAAGCTCCGTGCCAATTCGCCTACGGAACCCGAACACGTCGCTAGCACCGTACTGCTACCCGAATCTGATAAGATCCCGTGCCGATATGCCTACGGAACCTGCGCTGGCACCGTACTGCCACCGACAAGAACCTGCCTACGATACGAATACTACACCGCACCAATAAGAACCTGCCAAGAATATGCCTTACCACGACCACGAATACCGTACTGACCGTACTATACTGCCGTTTAGGCCGATAAATACTGCCTAAAACGCCCATTTTGGACCAAAAATTGGGGTAATTTTTTAGGGGGACCTGGAGTATAGGAAGGGAAGGCCGTAGAGCTGCTAGAAGCGAGAAAGGGACTATACGAGCTTCAGCAATACGTCTCCAAGCGGCGAGGATAGGAGTGTAGCTGGCAATAGAAGCTGAGCTATGCTTTGGGCCTAATAAGTTAGTGGCCTAATGATTAAACATAGAAGGACCAAACTGGAGGAACCTATGCAACAGAGGACGTAGAAGGGTGGAGAAGGGCTAACGAATTTTTTTTCCCGTATTGGGTTTTTTTTAGTATACACGACACGCCTCGCAGGAGCTCGGAAGTAAGGGGGGGGTACTGTCACGGGACTTACACGCTCTCACGTCCCTGCGCGTTTTAACGTTCTTAACCCGTGCTTACGTTTGTCCCGAGACACCTACGCACGTTCCCCTACAACCCCTATTTATACCCGTACCTAACCTATTCTATTTTATTCTGCATCTAAATGTCTTTATATTAACTACGCATAGTTACGCGTACGTAGCCTTCTTTAATTACTACCCTGTTTAGTACATTGTATTCTAGCTCGTGCCCACTTCCGTAACATTAGGGCCCTATAGAATAGAAAGCCGCTTATTTATATGCTTAGTAAACTAGCTTTCTATTTTCTATACTACTAAAATCTTAGTATAGAGCCGTTTCCGGACTTTAGTAGACGTTTAGTATAGTATAATATACGCCTAATTAAGAGCGGTAGGGACTATAAGGTAGCCCTCTTATATAACTTATAGCGAGATTAGGTTGTAAAGGCCTTCTAGTATATTAGCGTCTTCTTATTACGGACGCTTTAAGTATAATATTATAACTACTTGGAGAAGAGTTAGAAGAAGCTAGTTAGTTAATTAAGGCATGGTCTAGAATGGAGCCGATAGAGCTATATAATGAGGAATAATAACTAAGGTTATATAATATTATACGCAGTATATATAGTGTATAAAGGGAACGTATGTATAATATATATAACACGTACCTTACGTATAAAGGGAATTTCTTAGGAGTATGGTTGTGTATTTAAAGGACTATAGTCCCTACCTAGATAGTTCTCTTCTTTATAGTAAATCTTAGAATATAATTAGAGTTAATCTATTAGGCAACTACTCTACTAGTTATTATTATATTAATAATAATTTATTGCTTAACGTCTAATTTAGATCCCTATTAGGCCTACGCGGACTACTCCTTATATATATATAGGGAGAAAACTTTATTTAAGAAAACCCCGTAATCTATCTCCCTGCCTTTTAGGACTCGCCTATAAGGCGCCTATAAGGCGCCTATAAGTTACCTATAGTGCTTTTACTACCTTACTTTTTAACCTCCTTAGGAACTACTGCTGCCGTAATAAGCCTACGGACGCGCTAGTATCGTAAACTTTACTCTACTACTGTAGAGTTATTAAAGGGCGCCCGTTACTTACCCCCTACCCTTTATTACTATTTCCCTTGCAACCTAGAACTGGTTTAGTACATTTTGGCTAATAAGCCACTAGGTAACCGCCTTAAGGCCTTTTTATATTAAGAGTAGTATATTATAGTTCTTTATGCCAGCTACTAAGAGTATTACTTTTTGGTTAGTGTGTAAGGGGTATAACAGTATTATATATTTTAGTGTCTGTCTTAGCCAGCTATATTTATATCTTAGGCTACCTACTAGGACGCCCACCTAGTAGAGCCAGTCTTTTAGTTCTATTATTCCTGTTTTTAAGAGTGTCGCTATTATATTTTTTGCCTTTATTAGGCCTTCTTAGAGCCCTAGAGTGTTTACCCCCTATAGCGTTAACTATACTACGGCTTAGGTTCCTCTTATCTTAGTTAGCCTTTATACCTTTAACTCTTATATACCTTTCCAGCGTTAGTCTAACTAGTATTATATTGCGGTAAATAATTTCCTAGCATTCTTTTATACTCTGCTTTAGCTCCTTTCTCTCTCTTATTATTATCTTTACTGGCCTTTTGTGCGTCTCCCTTCCTCCTCTATATAGGCCTAGGCCCTAAAGCAATACTATTCTTCTTTTGCTTTTTTTACCTGTTTCTCTAATATATCTTCCCTACTTTAGGGTTATTAGTTTGTTCTCCTATAGGGCGCCTTAGGGTCCCTCTATAGTTTATTTAGGCGCGTCTTAATATACTTTATAATATTAGAGTTACGTTTATTTTAGGCCCTTTATATTGCAGCGGCTTTAATATATAGTTATAGGGGGGGAATATTAGCTTCCTTCTTAAGCAGTACTATGGCCGTTTGCTTATATCCGCCTATTATACTCCAGAGGTAGGCTATTTAGACCTTTTAAAGTGGTTTAAGGAGTAACTTAGGGGGGCCTTTTTTAGATTCTCCAATAGCCCAAATACTAAACCTATACGTTATAGTTGGCCGGACAACTGCTATATATAGTAGGCGTAACCTCTAAAAGTATAGGCCAGGTAGTTATATAGTAAAGTTTAATATACCTACTTATTTAGGCCTCTACCCTAATTTTTTAGTATTTATTTTAAAACCTAGGCTTAAAGGCCTAGGGGCTTTCTATAAGTAGTTAACTACCACTACCTTAACAGGGGGTTTTACTAGTTCTTTTGGATATCTTATAATAGGATTAGCCTAAGCACTAGTCCGCCCCCCCGCGGTTTGTATAAGAATCTCCTCCTAGAGTTAATACGCTTTTATACAGCTTAGGAGCCTTCTATAGCCTTTAGTTTTACGCCTTTTTTTATTATTTCCGCCGGTATAGGCATAGGCTGCCGTTTCTAGGGGTTATAACTCCTATTTTATATACCTATTAGCGTAATCCTATAAGGGCGTCGTGGCTATATCCTATAATATAGAAGCCTTAAGTACCTTTTATAGTTAAGGCCTAGACTAAAAAAGCCTCCCCTGCCTAAGTAACTCCTATTTACTCCTTAAGTATATCTTACCGGCGTACCACCCTAGAGGCGAACGGTTCTGTCTGTTAATATACCAATACGCGCATCCGTTCTCTTAAGCTATATAGTAGTCTCTTCGGCTAGGACGTAATCCTACCTACCTACTAGGTATACTAAGGGTCAGAGCCTAGTAAAGGGGTAAGATTCTTAGAGCCAGCAGTAGCTGCTATATACTACGCCCCGCGGAAGGCTAGTAGTAGTATAGGGGCGCAACACCCTATACTACTACTAGTTCCTATTTCGCGTTACCTATAAAAGTCTCCTTATAATAGGCCGACCGTGTCTTATAGGAGAGGGGCCGTAGAGATACTAGGTCCCATACTAGATAACCTACTCCCCCCTCTCCTACTAACTAAGCTTGTGTCCCTCCCTTTTATAAGCTAGCCTATATCTCTAACTGTTAAGTCCTTATCCAACTAGCCTATATTTCCTCTATAGCCTCCCCTATATATATACATTAGGTTGCGTGCACCACGCCTATTAAGACCCTCCTATAAGTCGCCTTATATATATACGCATTAGGTTGCGTGCACTACGCCTATTAAGACCCTCCTGTGAGTCGCCTGTAAGTCGACTGTGGGTCAACTGTAAGTCGACTGTAAGTCGAACGCCATGGGACCGTTGAAGCTGGCCTGTGTTTCCGTTGCCTAGAGCTTTGCCCGTGTTTCCACCTCGTTAAGCCATCTAGTCGCCGTCGCGTCGCCGTCGCGTCGCCGTCTACCAGGTCGCGCGTACCATGCCTATTAAGACCCTCTTCTAAGTCACCTAAGTGTACTAGATACCAGATAGGCCCTTATAGGGGGGCCTTAATAAGTTCTCTAGGCAGGGCCTTAATAAGTTCTTTATGGTGGCCTTAGGGCCTTAATAAGTTTTGTATAAAGTATCTGTAACGCGTTAACCTTAATAAGTTCTTATAACAGGAGGATCCCTACGCCCTCGTCGCGCTTACTTTATAATCTTAAAGCTAGTGCAAGCCTAAGGGTGTCCTATTATACGCCTAGGACGCGTTTATATTAACTGGCTAGATAAGGCCAGTTTTAGGCCTAGCTATAAGCCAGGTAGTTATATATCGGGCGGTTTTTATATCCCAGTTTCCCTTAATAGGCCTCCCTAAATAGTAGAATAGGAGCTCTAAGTGGAGGCGGTAAGGCTCCTAGTGTTATTAAGGGCAATACTTTACACGCGTCGCGGGCTTATCACCACAGAGTCGAACGACAGCGCTGCACGCGCTGCGACGGCTCTCTACTATCGCCTCTGCACTTGGCCATTAAGAAGAATAGGATTCTAGATAATGTTTCCACCCGCGGTAACGTAGACGTGTACAATAGGGCTTCGCGGGCTTATTATTATATTATTAACTTCTTATTTACTTATATACCCAGCCTATTAATAAGTCTACTATAGTTCCTACTATAAGGCTTTATTACATATTTACTACTAAGGTTATAGTATTAATACAGTTAAATAATATGCTACCAAAAGCATTAGCTATAACGCCGTTAACGGCAGCAACTACCTTAAAATTAGGTAATAATACTAGTATAGTAAAAGACACTAACTCTTAGTTAGTTACCGTTAGATAGCTATAGGAAATAGTTAACCGATTAACAGACAATAATAAAATACTTAAAGAAAGGATGAGTGGGATTAGAGCAGCTAAGGTTAAGTTACCCTTAATTAAGCAATTCTTAGGGAAGAAGTTAAAGCTTAAAGGATTTCTTATATAAATGCACTTTAAGGTTATATAAGGAGTTAAACTAGGAACGCCTATAAATCAAGTTACTTACGTAGGATTATTCTTAACGGGAAGAGTACTTAAGTAGTTTAAGCCTTACCTTATAGAAATATAAGAATATAGTATAATAACCACTAACTAAAAGGTCCGGTATATATTCTTAAATTAAAATAGGTTTATAGAATAATTAACATAAATATTTAAAGACCTAGAGGCAACTATAATAGTAAAAAGAAAACTTTAAAACCTAGTATAGAGAACTTTAGCAATTAAGTATACGACGTAGTTTTAAATATTAGTAATATAAGTTAAATAGAATAATAAAGCGCTTATAGTATAGTATAAGTAAGGACTTAAGGTAAAAGTCTAGGACGTAATTATCCTAATAGAAGATGCGGATACTTTTAGGAATTTAATTAATTAAGTAATTAAGATTAATAATAGGATCTACTAAAGAGAGTAGACTAAGAAGGGTTAGGATAGAGTTCTACAGTTATATAAGGTGTAAGGTATATAATAATAAAGTTAAAGTTAAAAACTATAGTATAGCGCAGAGCTAATAGACCTAAGTAGTATTAAAGAATTTAGGAAATAAAATAAGAAATTATAAAAACCTAAAGGACAAGGATTAAGTAATTAGAAGTCTAAAAAGTAGAGGCTAAACTAGGGATTTTAAGCAGTAGAAGACATTTAGGCGAACTTTATAGCAGGAAAAATAGTTTAAAGAAGGAGCTTATATAAATTATAGAAAATAGGGTTATTACGTTAAAGACTATAAAAGTAGTTAGAGTTATTACGCAGTAAAAGAAATAAGATTAGTAGAAGATATATATATATAGAGGAATAATAGTATACTATAAGGAATAAAAGAATATTTAATTAACAGTTTTGCGTTTTGTTATAATAACGTATACTAAATTTATAAAGACGCTAAATACGGCGTAAGCTATTGGCCATAAGAGCTAAAATTATTAGAGTTTAGAGGAACTAATAAACTAGTTCGTAGATTAGATATTAAGGATAATAAATTTAATATAGGCGAAATATTCCGTAATAATAAGGTAATAAAGGTAGCTTACTAGGAGTATATAGACCTTAGAGATGTTATATAAGAGGTAAAAGATAATTCCACTATAGAATAGGGAATATTAGTAGGGATTAAGACCCTACTAAATACAATATCTATTACTTCGCAAGATATAAGAGAAATAGGATAGTGAACTACTTTGGCACTTAATAAAGGCAAAAGACTATAAGCTTAAGACTCTTAAGACGAGATATAAGACGACTAAAATTCTTAAATGGAGATGAGGTAAGCTTAAGGACCTATAATAGACGATAACTAATAGAGCAGAGCAACGGCTTAGTTTAGCGATATATAAATAAGCTTAGGACGAAGTTTCCTAAAGATATAAGATTCTTAAGAAGAGATAAGTAAGATTTAAAACTTTTAAGACGAGATAAGAACACTATAAAAGCCTAGTTAGACTAAGGCTAGAGTAAAGCTTAAGATAAAAGCAAGCTTAGAATTAAGGATTTTATAGGACTAAGATTTTAGCAATAGAATGAGGACTATTAAAGAAATTATAAGTAAGGCTTAGTAATAGGATTAAAATGTTAATACTAAGATTAAGAAGTAAGAAAACTTTAAGGATTTATCTATAAGACGCAAACTAAAAGAAACTATAGAAGAGTTTAGGTAAAGAATTATCGCATAGTAAGAATAGAAACTAGATAAGAGATCTAGTATACTAGGTTATATAAGGGACAGAGTACCTATATAAAGAATTACTAATAGGCCTAGGATAGGTATACTAAGAGCTAAATGGCTTACTAAACTGGAAAATGAAGAGGATTTAGGGATCCCTACTAGATTTAAAGAACGATATATAAAGGGCTATTATAATATAGTAATAAGAAGATACTTCCTTATGGATAAGCTGTATATACTCTAGCAGCTCTACTAAAAGTAGTATAGGCAACAATATAATGATAAGTAGGAAGATTTTTATATATAGTTAGATAAATAAGTTATCTAGAACTACCTAATTATAGAAAAGGCCATAACTTATATTAAAGGAGCCTTAATTATAATATTAAAGGATTTAGAGGAATAATTAGAGGACTAAAGAAGCGAAAGACGTATCTTAGTACCTACAAATAAAGTTATAACGTTTAGATTAGTATAATAAAGGTTTAAACTTAAAGATAAAGATAAGTTAAGAGTTAACCTAAAGCACCTAGCATACTATATATTATTATAGATTGCGTACATAGACAATATATATAAAATGCATAAGAATCTAAATAAATAAATAAAAATGGAAATACCCTATAAGGATATATTGGGCGCCAAACGAGCAATAATATAGGAATGTTAAGTATATATACAGTTAGCATTTAACGAAAGTTTAGGAGTTAGGAGACTTAATACTTTAATTAGGGAGATTCCTTACGGAAGAATGCTTAAATAAATAATAGTAGTAGGAATGCCTAGAGAATACGTGTCTATAGTATATTAAAGATAAAAAGCGAACTAGGTATTGGCTAAAGAGTAAGCTAAGTGCAATAGGATTAAATAGCTAATAATTAAGAAAAGTAGAGGCCTATAGGACTAGAGGAAGCTAGTAGTAAAACCTTAGACCCTTAAAGGAATTTAAGGACAACATCTAAATTTACAAGTTAATTAGTAAGATTAACAGTTTAAAGTATTAATAGATAGTAGAGTAATACGGAACTATATTTTACTAGTAGTAGTTAAAAAATAAGATTACCTTATAAATAGAAGAAGTAACCTTACCTATTAGTTATAATTTTAGAAGATCCAATAGCCTATAGAGGAGGGATTATTAATTTTAAAATAGGACCTATTTAAGTAACCATTAAAGGGAGACAAATTAAGATATCTTTTAATATCCTACTATTAGGATAGAATAAGGTAGTACTAAAAATGCCTTAATTATAAGAGTATAACCTAAGGATTAATTGGATTACAGGTTAGGTTAATATTAGAGATATTTAATAACGTAAAATGCGATAGCAAACTAAGTTAGTATGGTACTAAGTTGGAGTAATATATAAAGAGACTAAGTGAGGCTTAAATTACGTACTAAAAATATATTATAAGTATGGTAAGAAGCTATAGAGCCTAGAAAGCGAAAAGCTAGTAAAATATATAGTATAGGACTATAAGATAGAGTTAGAACTAAAAATAAGTCTAAGGTTCTTTCTAACCTATAAGCTTACTTAAGAGGAGGCAAGCGCACTTAAAGAGTTTGTCTAAGAAAACTTATAAAAGGGATATATTAGACTATTGTAGTCATTAGCAGGTTATTTAGTACTATTTATACTAAAGAAGAACGGAAAATTTAGGCTATATATTAACTATAGACAGTTAAATAGTATCACTTAAAAGGATAGGTATTCTTTACCCTTAATTAGCAAAATCTAGAATTAGATAGGTAATACGTAAATCTTTATAAAGATAGATCTAAGATAAGTGTACTATTAGATTAAAATTAAGGAAGGCAATAAATAGAAGGCAGCCTTTAGGTTAAGAGAAGGACTATATAAGCTATTAGTTATATAATTCGGATTAATAAATACACTAGTAACATTTTAGAAGAGAATTAATAGTATATTAGGTGTTACGGACGCTTTAAGTACGATGTTACAACTACTTAGAGAAGAGTTGGAAGAAGCTAGTTGGTTAATTAAAGTATGGTCTAGGATGGAGCCGATAGAGCTATATAATAAGGAATAGTAACCAAGGTTATGTGGGGTAATCTATATAATCTATAGGATCTATAGGATCTGTGGCAGAGCAGATAGAGTATACGTACATTACGTATAAGAAGGATTTTATAGGAGTACGGTTGTGTATTTAAGGACCTTTAATCCCTACCTAGATAGTTCCTTCCTTATAGTAATTCTTAGAATAGAATTAGAGTTAATCTATTGGGCAACTACTCCACTAGTTGTTATTACGTTGTTAACTACTATCTTTGTATTTCCTATATACCTAGCCCATTAATAGAACCCATCGTAGTTACTACTACAAGGTTCCGTTATATAATTACTACCTAGTTACGGTATTAAATATAGAAAGTTAAACAATATGCTACTAAAAGCAGCCATCACAACGCCATTAACGGCGGCAACTACGTTAGGGTTAAGAGGTAACACTAGTATAATGGATACCAACTCGCAATAACCAGTAACGGTAGGACAATTATAAGAGATAGTTAACCAGTTAATAGAAAACAATATAGCACTTAAAAATAGGATCAACGGGATAGGCGTAGTAAAGGTTAAGTTACTATCAATTAAGAGATTCTTAGGAGAGAGATTAAAGCTTAAAGGATTCCTTACATAAATGTACTTTAAGGTAGCATAGGAGGGAGCAAAGCTGGTAATATTTATAGATTAAATAGCGTATACAGGACTGTTTTTAATAGAAAGAGCACTTAAATAGTTTAAGCCTTACCTTATAGAAATATAGGCAAACGGAATAATAACTACAAACTAAGAGGTACGGTTTATGTTTTTAAGCTAGAACGGATTCGTAGAATAACTTATACAGATATTTAGAGACCTAGAGGCGACAACTACGGCTAAAAGAAAACTCTAAGACATTATATAACAAACCTTAGCAATTAAGTATATAACGCAGTTTTAAACATTAGTAATATAAGTTAAGTGGAATAATAAGGCGCTTATAGCATAGTATAAGTAGGGACTTAAGGCTAAAGTCTAGGACGTAATTATTCTAATAGAAGATGTGGACACCCTAAGGGAACTAATAGATTAAGTAATAAAGATTAATAATAGGATCTACCAAAGGGAACAGACTAAGAAGGGTTAGGATAGAGTTCTATAGTCGTATAAGACGCAGAGTACGTAACGACTAAAGCTAAGTTAGAAATTATGGTATGGCGCAGAGCTAATGGACCTAAGCGGCACTAAAGAAGCCCATAAGAGATGGAGTAAGAAACTATAAAAACCTAAAGATTAAGGATCTAGTGATTATAGGACTAAGGAGCAAAGGCTAAACCAGGGATCTTAGTAGTAGAAGACGTTTAGGCGGACTTTATAATAAAGGCAATAGTTTAGAGACGGAGCTTATATAAATTGCGGAAAATAAGGTCACTTCGCAAGGGATTGCAAAGATGGTTAGAGTTACTATATAATAAAGGGAACTAGACTAGCAGACAATATATACGTACAGAGGGACAACAATATGCTGCGAGAAATAAAAGAATATTCAATTAAAAGTTTCGCGTTTTGTTATAATAACATATGCCGAATTTATAAAGACGCTAAGTACGGTGTAAGCTATTGGCTATAGGAGCCAAGTTTATCGAAATATTAAGGAACTAACGAACTAGCTCGCAGATTGGATATTAAGGACGATAAATTCGATAAAGGCAAAGCATTCCGTAACGATAAGGTAATAAAGGTAGCTTACTAGGAGCACGCAGCTATCGGAGATATTACACTAGAAGTAGAGGATAATTCCACTATAGAATAGGGAATATTAGTAGGGATTAAAACCCTACTAGACACGATGTCTATCGCTTCGCGAGATATAAGAGAAGTAGGACAGCGAACTACTTTAGCACTTAATAAAGGTAAAAGGCCAAAGGCTTAAGATTCTTATAATAAGATAAGAGACAACCAAGATTCTTAAGATAAGATAAGGTATACCTAAGGACCCACGACGGATAAAAACCGATGGAGTAGGGCAGTAGCTTAGTTTAAAGATATACAAATAAGCTTGGGATAAGAATTCCCAACTATACAAGATTCTTAAGACGAGATAAGTAAGATTTAAGACTCTTAAAATGAGATAAGAACACTATAGACGCCTAGTTAAACTAAGGCGGGAGTTAAACTTAAGTTAGAAGTAAGCTTAGGATTAAAGAATCTAAGGGACTAAGAATTTAGAGCGCGAATTAGGACACCTATAAATAAGAGGCAAAAGGCTTCTTTATAGATTAGAGAATCTGCAGTGCAAATAGTAGTTAGACTGGGAGATAGGTATATAGACTTAGAAGACCTACTAGGAGAACGTAGTGTTCGGCTTAAAGATTAGAAAGTTAATACTAAGATTAAAAAGTAAGGAGATTTTAAAGATTTACTTATAAGACGCGACATAAAAGAAACTATAGAGGAATTTAGAGCAAGAATTACCTTATAGCAAGAATAGAAACTAGATAAGAGATCTAGTATATTGGGATGTATAAGGGATAGAGCGCCAGTACGAAGGGTCACTAATAGGCCGAGAATAGGTATATTAAGAGCTAAGTGGCTTACTAAATTGGAATAAGAAGAGGATCTAGGGATTCCTACTAGGTTTAAGGAACGACACACTAAAGGCTATTACGACGTAGTAATAAAGAGATATTTCCTTACGGATGAGCCGTATACACTTAAGCAGCTGTACTAAAAGTGGTATAGATAGTGTAAGCTTTACAGTGTGTGGGAATTAAACGAGTAACTTAATTATAAATCTATGGGAATTAAGTAATATAAATATATAAAAGTAGACCGAGTTAGTAAGCGAGTTAAGGGCTAGGCAACTAAAATAAGGTGGTACGCTAGTGAGATAAATGACGTTTTAATATGGTACCGGTAGTCGGTTATATACCCCCCTAGATTTAACGGTGTAGTTAAAGCTGTAGAAAGAAAAATAAAGGCAGAAACTATACTCCCTAGCTTTATATCTCTAGACATAGAGCTATATTTAAAGAGATGTCCTCCATAGCCTCTCAGGAGACTATATTTAAAAAGGTATCCTCCCTAGTCTCTTAGGAGACTATATTTAAAGAGGCGTAGTAATTTAATCTGCATTCGAGGCAGTTAATTAATCTATGCTCGCGGTAGATCTTTTTTAATCTATAGTTAAGGTAGATATTCAATCTATATTCGAGGTAGTTATTTAAGCTGTATTTAAGGTAGTCACCTAAGCTATAATCGCGGTGGAACTCGAGGTAGTCATTTAATCTGTAATCAAGGTAGATCTTAAGGTAGTCACTTGGTGACTCTGGTGACGTTAAGACGTCGAATTTGGTGACGTTAAGACGTCGAATCTGGTGCCGATAAGGCTGGTGCCAATATAGGCTGGCGTTTCGGAAGGGCGTCTACAGCGTGATGGCTGCGACTGATTGTAGTGTTGGTGCCTCCCCAGGAGGCCTTGATTTAATTTGGTGACAGGCCTATATTGAGGCTCTGGTGTTCGCTAGCTGGTCGTTCGAATAGTTGTCTGGTGCCTTCCTTATGTCTACCTAGTATCCTTGTCTCTCACCATCAGTATATCCAAGCTAGCTTCTGCTCTGGCTCCGTGCTCTGGCATCTCGCTCTAGCTCTGTACTCTCACTTGGACGCCATATAAGGTCGTTACGCTATAGTGTATAGGTCGACTCTGTTGAATGGTTATATATCTAGGTTGAAGGAGGTTAGGCTCGTACGGTCGGGTTCGTACGGTCAGGTTCGGTTCGATCGATGTTCAATATGTTCGACTTAATCGATGTTCGATCGTCCGTCCGTTTGGTAAATGAAGGTAATTACGAGTACAAGAGAGGTACCCGGAAGAAGCTCGAAACACTTACAAAGGTAGAAGAAGTAGTGACTTCTTAAACGAGGTAGCAATTGATTGCTTAGTAAGCGCTGAATGTATAGATCAGATGCAGTACGGTAGGCAGGCCGGGCTTATAACTATAAGCTTTGCAGTATATGGGAATTAAACGAGCAACTTAATTGTAAATCTATGGGAATCAAGTAATATAAATATATAAAAGTAGACCGAGTCGGTAAGCGAGTTAAGGGCTAGGCAACTAAAACAAGGTGGTACGCTAGTGAGACAAATGACGTTTTGACATGGTACCGGTAGTCGGTTACAGATAGCGACATAATAATAAGTAGGAAGATTTCTATATATAGCTAGATAAAAAAGTTGTTTAAGACTACCCGATTATAGAGAAGGCTATAACTTATATTAAGGGAGCCTTAATTATAACGTTAAAAGATCTAGAAGAGCAATTAGAGGACTAAAGAAGTAAAAGACAAATCTTAGTACCTGCGAATAAAGTCGCAACGCTTAGATTAATATAAGAAAGGTTTAAACTTAAGGATAAAGACGAACTAAGAGTTAACCTAAGACACTAAGCATATTATATACTATTGTGGATAGTATACGTGGATAATACGTGTAATATGCATAGAGTATTAAAAGATAAAAATTGGAAGTATCTAATAAGGATATATTGGATAACGGATGAGGCGAAATACTAAAATGCTAAGTATATATATGGTTAGCACCTAGTGGAAGTTTAAGAATAAGGGGACTTAACGCTTTAACCAGGAAGATTCCTAACGGAAGAATGCCTAGATAGATAATAATAGTGGGAATGTTTAGAGAACACCTATCTATAGTATATTAAAGATAAAAAGCGAACTAAGTATTAGCCTAAGTTAGACTAAGTATAAATAGGATCTAGTAGCTAATAGTTAGGAAAAGTAGAGGCCTATAGAACCAAAGGGAGCTAGTAGTAGAGCCTTAAACCCTTAAAGGAATTTAAGGACGATACCTAAATTTATAAGTTAAATGGCAAGATTAACAGTTTAAGGTATTAATAGATAGTGGAGCAATAAGGAACTATATCTCGCTAGCAGTAGTTGAAAAAATGGGGTTACTATACAGATAAAAGGAACGTCTTTACCTATTAGTGATAATTTTAGGAGATCTAATAGCCTATAGAGGAGGTATTATTAATCTTAAAATAGGACCTATTTAGCTAACCATTAAAGGAAAATAAATCGAGATGTCTTTTAATATATTACTATTAGGGAATAATAAGGCGGTACTAGGAATGCCTTAGTTACAGAAATACAATTTAAAGATTGATTGGATTACAGGATAGGTTAATATTAGAGATACTTGATGCTATCCCTTAACCCGCCGGATTGCGTCCTACCGTTATCGATAAGGACTAGCCAATCAGATCAACCAAATCGAATCGTCGTAGGAGTAAAATCGGGCAACGGCCATGGCTTCGGTGGTGGCTTTTTAGCATATCGATTTGGCTGAACGTTATACTGAGTCGGTTGGACAAGGCCTATATCATTGGGAGTACAATTGGAAGGCATTGTTAATAGTAATTAGCCATACATGTTATTTTCATTCTGGTGTTCGGGCACGGACCAGCTTCCGGTAGGACGCCGGCGGGTTAAGGGATAAGATGCGATAATAAGCCAAGTTAGTATAGTACTAAGTAGGAGCAACCTATAAAGAAACAGAAAAAGGGCTAAGCTATATACTAAAGAGATACTATAAGTATAGTAAGAAACTATAGTCACCAGAGAGTGAAAAGCTGTTAGAATATATAGTATGGGACTATAAAATAAAATTAGAACTAGGAACAAGTCTAAGGTTCTTTCCAATCTATAAGCTTATTAAAGAAGAGGGTAGAGCACTTAAAGAGTTTATTTAGAAGAACTTACGTAAGGGATATATCAGACCATCGTAATTATTAGTAGGTTATCTAGTATTATTTATACTAAAGAAAAATGGCAAGCTAAGACTATATATCGACTATAGATAGTTAAACAGTATTATAAGGAAGGATAGGTATCCTTTACCCTTAATTAGCGAAATCTAAGATAGGATAGGTAATGCGTAAATCTTTACGAAGATAGATCTAAGATGGGCGTACTATTAGATTAGAATTAAGGAAGGCAACAAATAAAAGGCAGCCTTTAGGTTAAAGGAAGGACTATATAAGCTATTAGTTATATAATTTAGGCTTATAAACGCACTAGTAACGTTCTAAAAGCGAATTAATAATATATTAGGAGAATACTTAGATGAATTTATTATAGTATATCTCAATAATATTATCATCTACTTAATAACTAAAGAAGAATATAGAGAACACGTTAAATAGGTCTTAAAGAGACTATAAGAAGAACAGATGCTAGTAGTAATTAAGAAATGCGAGTTCTTTACTAAGAAGACCGATTTTATTAGATTTATTATTAAACCAGGCTAACTTAGTATAGATTTAAAGAAGATCGAGGCTATAGTGAATTAGTAAGAACTAGAGAATGTTATATAGTTAAGATTATTCCTAGGGTTTTGCAATTACTACAGAAGGTTTATAGCGTAATAGTTAAAGGATATTAAGCTATTTACGCAATTAATAAAGAAAGAAGAACTATAGGTATAGGGAAAGGAGCAATAAGAACTATTTAAGGAAGTTAAAAGGTTGTTTACCTAAGAGCCAGTTTTTAAAATCTACTAACTAGGACTAGAGACAGTTGTAGAAACAGATATATTAGACTTTACACTAGGGGTATACTTTATGCAAAAGTATCCAGATGGATGGCACCCAGTAGTATACTATAGTTAAAAGATAATACTACTAGAGTTAAACTATAACATCTACAACAAGGAGTTATTAGGTATAGTTATAGTATTAAAAAAATAGAAAGCGTTCTTATAAGGTATAAAGAAACTATTTATAGTTAAAATGGATTATAAAAACCTAACAGGATTCCTAATAATAAAGGAACTTAACTAAAGATAGGTTAGATAGGTAGAAATGCTTATAGAATACCATTTTAAGATTTAGTATACTAAGGGCATAAATAACACGCGAGCTAATGCATTAAGTTAAAAAGCTAAACTATAAAACAATGAAAAGCTATTAGGGGCTTTACTGCGAAAAGATATAGACGGATTGATTAGGTATAATTATCCAAAGATTATAGTAATATAGGAAAAACAGATCCATAAATTATTAGAGAGTGACTAGATATAAAAAATCCAAGACGTATAGGCAGAGGATCCGGACTTAGAGCAGTATAAAAATTAAGAAGTAATGTACGTGCCAAGGTCTATTGTAAAAGAGTTTATTAAGACGTTTTATAAGGGACTAACTTAAGGACATAATAGAGCTATAGGCTTAGTGTTAAGATTCTAGGAGGAGTATATTATTAACGGAATCTAAAATATCGCAAGAAAAGTTATAAAAGAATGTTTAGATTACTAAAGAAATAAACTAACGAGATATAAGCTATATAGAGGGCTATAACCTATTAAGACACCAGAGAGACCGTGGGAGGTTATATTATAGGACTTTATTATAAAGTTACTAAAGTTAAGAGATCCTATTACCGGACAAGATTATAACGTAATCTTAGTAATAGTAGACAAGCTTATAAAGTGGGGATACTTTATAGCATGTATAGAAGAAATCTTAGCGGAAGATATTGCTAAAATCTATATTAAAGAAGTGTTTATAAGACACGGAGCACTAAGTAAAATTATATTAGATAGAGATCTAAGATTTATAGTAGTATTTTAGGAAGTATTCTTAGCGGAGTAAGGAGTTTAAGCAGTAACTTCTACCGTATATTATCTACAGATAGACAGTTAAACAGAAAGATTAAATTAGACACTAGAGTAGTATCTAAGGCACTATATCAATTATACACAGAATAATTGGGTATTGCTATTACTAGTTATATAGTTTACATATAATGCAACACCTTAAGAAGGAATAGGTATATTACTATTTAAGGTAAATTATAGATATAAGCCAAGAATATTATTGTTACTATAATAAGTAAAGAAAACGAGTAGTACAGCTAAAGAAAGAATAAAGATATTAATAAATCTTTATGCAGACCTTATAGAATTAGTAAAGAAAGTATAAAAAAGAATAAAAAGGTACTATAACGCTAGGAGATTTAAGGGACCAGATCTTAAGGAGGGAGATAAAGTATGGCTACTATATAAAAATTTTAAGAGTTAATAACTAAGTAAAAAGTTAGACCATATTAGACTAGGACCTTTTAAAATTACGTAAAGGATTTTACTGGTTACGTTTAAGTTAAACCTACTAGCTAAAATAAGGATCTACCCTATACAGTATATTATAATGCTAGAGCTAGTATATAGGAATGTTAAGCCACTAGTTTACAAAGCAGACACGTATAGAGGATAGGAAGAGGACAAATAGTAAGTTTTAAAGATCGTTAATTATAAGGACATTAACAATAAAATATAGTACGAGGTAAAGTAGATAGGCTATACTAAGACTACCTAGGAGCTACTAGGGAATTTAAAGAATACTATAGAAAAGGTGTGACGGCGCTAGAGCGCGTCACCTAGTCAGGGGTTTGCGTAAGACTTAGCATGTGTATATAGACGTCGCCTCACCACCTTCTCTTGCTCCTTAGCTTAATATCTTCGTAATACAGCATTCGTTTGCTTAATCATGCAAGCATTCATTTAAGTCTCTGTTAAGACATTTGTTCGATAGTTCGAGCCGTCACATTATATTAAGCTCCCTAGTTATATACAGGCTGCGGTATTATGTCTTAGGTCTTAGGTCACGAAGTCCTGTAGTAGCTGGGTTGCGAAAAGCTTAGTCCCTATACTATACAGGCACCCTCATGTTTATGTTTTTGTTCTCTTCTTTTTTTTCCCTTCTCTCTACTAAACGGCCGCCTATGCAGTAACCTCTTTCTGACCGTACGAGCTCGTTGACCGACCAAGCAACGCGTATATCCGTTAACCGAACGCGTGTGCCTACCGACCGACCTATTGACCGACGACAACGACGCGTCTAACGCGTATATCTGTTAATGATTGATCGACCGACCGACCGAACAACCGTACGTCTACGGACGCTTGCACCGTACTGCTACCTAAATAGCCCTTTTTAATAGATACTAAGCCACGTATACTGTAAGGAACGAAATCGGTTAATACTGAGACTAGTGCTATGCACTAGCTGTAAGGAACGACCCTAACTAATACTGAGCTATATAAGCTTTAAGGAACGAAATCACTAGAACTATCGACGCTGGCATTACTCTGCTATTAACTACCGATTGTGCCGATATGTATACGATCTAGATAATAGTAGCGCCGATATGCCTGCTACTACGACCTAACCACGATCGTGCCGTTACGCCTATAATCCACGACTTCCGCTTGCATCGTACTGCTATAACAAACGACTGCTGCCCTGCCAATAGTCGACGAGACAATGATTGTGCCTTTACGCCTATGATTACTTAACCAATTAATAGCTTGAGCTCTATATTTAACCTACTATTACAAGACAACCGATAGACGAGCTCTGTGCTTGACTACTATCGTTACCGCCGCTAGTACCGTACTACTACCTAAATAGATATCTGCTGCTCTGCCTGCAGCTGATCTGATTTAACAATTGCTGCTCTGCCTGTAGTACCACAATTAACTTCTACTGCTCCTGCCCGCAGTACTACAACTAATAACTGCTGCTACGCCTGCAGCTGACCTTAATTTGACCCTCGCTGCTCTGCCTGCAGTACCTTATCGACTACTGCTGCCCTACCTGCAGCAACAACTATAACTGTATACAAGGTAGATAAGTACTAGAGAATGACGCCTAAGGGTAGGCTTTTTCAAAGGGGGGGGTGATGTGACGGCGCTGGAGCGCGTCACCTAGTCAGGGGTTCGCGTAAGACTTGGCATGTGTATATAGACGTCGCCTCACCACCTTCTCTTGCTCCTTAGCTTAATATCTTCGTAATATAGCATTCGTTCGCTTGATCATGCAAGCATTCGTTTAAGTCTCTGTTGAGACATTTGTTCGATGGTTTGAGCCGTCACAAAAGGTATAGGAGTATTGGAGGAAAATAGGTTAGGAAGCATTAATAAAGAGGAATCGCTAAAGAATAAGCCACCTAAGGGGGACCTAGGAAGAGCGACTGCCGAACTACTTAGAGTTGTTTCCTTTACTACAGAAAGAAAGTCCGTTCTTTTATTACTAAGTTCCTATAGACCTTATTCTATAAGTTTCCACTTCTTAAAACGGACCTTCTTATAAACCTTCTTAAGACAGATTAACTAAGCGGACGCAGTAAGACGGGAGTTAAGGGCTCTTTGCTAAGCTTTAGCAGCCTCTTATTTAGCATTACGGAAACGACGCAATTCCGCCAAAGTAATAGACAGTTCATTATCTAGCCGCGCAGCAGTAGATTAAACGCAAGACCCTAAAATAAATTAATTAGGGAACTAGACAACTATTAAGAGTAATAAGTCGCATATATTTAGAATTAGAGACGGAGCGAACGTCACAGGACGAATAAATATTCGCTTTAGTGCACTCCGAGCAAGAGGACGGTTGTTAAGAAGATAGACTTGCTAACGCAACATAAACTAACTCTTCTTTCGAACAACAAGAACACGGAGACGGCATGATCTTACTAAGAGATAATATTACAGCAATGGTACGAGACCGACGGGCTATAGAAGAAAAAGAAATTGCTTTAGGCATAATAAGCAAGGATATTAACTAAATTAATTAGATGGATATTACACCTCTAATAAGCGACTTAGAGATATTAGGAATCTTTAAGGACGAAGATAAAGAGGAGAGAGATGGTGTTACGGACGCTTTAAGTACGATATTATAACTACTTAGAGAAGAGTTAGAAGAAGCTAATTAGTTAATTAAAGCACGGTCTAGAATAGAGCCAATAGAGCTATATAATAAGGAATAGTAACTAAGGTCACGTAGGGTAATCTATATAATCTATAGGATCTATAGGATCTGTGGCAGAGCAGATAGAGCATACGTACATTACGTATAAGAAGGATTTTATAGGAGTACAGTTGTGTATTTAAGGACCCTTAGTCCCTACCTAGATAGTTCCTTCCTTGTAGTAATTCTTAGAATATAATTAGAGTTAATCTGTTGGGCAACTACTCTACCAGTTGTTATTACGTTGTTAACTACTATCTTTACATTTCTTACACACCTAGCCCATTAACAGAACCCATCGTAGTTACTACTACAAGGTTCCGTTACATTAGGAGAACACCTTAATAAGTTTATTATAGCATACCTCGACAATATTATTATCTATTTAATAACTAAGAAAGAATATAGGGAACACGTTAAATGGGTCTTAAAGAGACTATAAGAAGAATAGATGCTAGTAATAATTAAAAAATACGAGTTCTTTATAAGGAAGACCGATTTTATCGGATTTATTATTAAACTAGGTTATATTAATATAGACCTAAAGAAGATTAAAGCTATAGTAAGTTAGTAAGAACTAGAGAATATAATATAGTTAAGGTTATTTTTTTAGGGTTTTGTAACTACTATAGAAGGTTTATAGTATAGTAGTTAAAGAATATTAAACCATTTACTAAGCTTATAAAGAAAGAGGAACTATAGGCATAGGGAGATAAATAAAGGAAGTTGTTTAAGGAACTTAAGGAGTTGTTTACCTAGGAGCTAACTCTTAAAATCTACTAACTAGGACTAGATATAGTTGTAAAAACAGATGCATTAGACTACGTACTAGGAGTATACTTACTATAGAAGTACCAGGGCGTATAGCACCCGGTATTATATTATAGTAGAAAGATAACACTACTAGAGTTAAACTATAACGTCTATAATAAGGAGTTATTAGGTATAGTTATAGTACTTAAAAAATAGAGAGCATTCTTATAAGGTATAGAGAAACTATTTATAGTTAAAACGGATTATAAGAACCTAATAGGGTTCCTAATAATAAAAGAACTTAATTAAAGATAGGTTAGATAGGCAGAGATGCTTATAGAATACTATTTTAAGATTTAGTATACTAAAGGAACTAAAAATATAAGAGTAGACGCACTTAGTAGAAAAGCTAAACTATAGAATAATAAAAAGCTATTAGGAGCAATACTACGCAGAGATAAGAATAGATGGATTAGATATAACCACCCTAAACTAGTAGTAACTTAAGAGAATAACAAACTAAAAAGAGTCTATAAGATACCAGAAAGTTTTTAGGTATAAAGAATTCTAGAGGTATAGCTAGAAGATCTATAAATAAATATATATAAAAATCGGGAGGCGAAGTACATCCTAAAAAGCATAGTAGAGCATTTTATGGAAGATTTCTATAAGGGAATAACTTAAGGACACAACGGAGTAATAGGCTTAGTGTTAAGACTATAGGAAGAATATATTATTAATAGAATCTAGAATATCGCAAGAAAGGTAATAAAAGAGTATCTAGATTGCTAAAGGAAAAAACTAATAAGGTATAAGATATATAGAGGGCTATAACCTATTAAAATACTAGAGAGACTATAGAAGGTTATATTATAGGACTTTATTATAAAATTATTAAAATTAAGAGATTTTATTACCGAATAGGATTATAATACGATCCTAGTAATAGTGGACAAGTTAACCAAATAGGGCTACTTTATCCCTTACGCCGTTAATATAGGCGCAATAACTAACGAGCTAATTAGAACCCGTGCATTTAGTCAAGGTCTTGGCAAAATAAACTTATAGATTTCATTAATTAATTGTAGCCTAATACTGTAGTAATAAAGCTCAAATTTGATATATATTGACTCTATTGTGGCTTAATTTGATCTAGGTGTTCCTGCCAATAAGGCCCACGCTTGCAAAGTGGTATTTTATATAGAGGGCAGCCATATTGAGTCCTTGGAGGACGCTGTCGTCTTACCCATTCCTTACTATCGCGAGATTTTTGTGTTGTATTTACTGAAAGCTCCATAAGAGGCTTTTAGCGTGCCTTCTTCTCTATTGTAGAGCTTCTGCTTATAGCGACGCAAGCTGCATAGCTTAGTTGCTTAGAGAAGATCCAAATAGGCTCCTCCCCGTGCTCCCCCGCCGGTGCCTTATGTATATCCTTTTCCTCCATTATAGCGACGCGACTGGGGGGTTTAGTAAGACGTTTACCGTAGTTAAATAAGGCCTTAACAAGGTCCTTACGGAAAGCTTTATAGGCGCTGCGCTTGGGCTAGTGGCCAGGAACAGATCTAGTAGAGAGTTTATAGCAATTAACGATGGTTATATTGAGGAGGAAGTGGAAGAGAGGCCTCCAGGACTTTAAGTGCTTCCTCTGCGTGTTGTAATAAGACCTTAATTAATCGGCTTGGTTAACGCCTCCCATAAAGTAATTGTACATATCAATAAACTGTAGGATTAAGAGCTCCTTTATAGCTTGGTCGCCGAAGACCTTTCGTGTTTGGTTGGCGCCAGATACAGTTACAGCAGGGCATTATCGAGTTCGCTGGACCTTAACTCTACCTGTGATATATGACGTTAGAGAGCTCGTAAAGCCTTATTTATCGGTGGCAAACTTACCAGAATTAACCGTACTCATAAAAAGTATAATATTAGCGTCCTTCTAAGCAAATTCCATGACGGAGCCGTCTTTAGAAAGTCTTCCATATAGTTTACCCCATTTAATTTGGCCCAAATGTACCAGCTTGAGGTCTACGAGCGACCGATCAATCTGCTTAGGGCCCTCCTTGGTAGGCGCAGTAGAGCTATTCTCCCATTCCTCTATTACCTTACGTCTTGTTTTAGTTGTTTGTACTGTTCCTACAGCCCTAATTCCTTCCTTCTAAAGCTGGTTGAGCAGCTTAATACTTGTAAAAAGGTTATCTAGCCAGACGATATGCTTATGCTTATTAAAATATCGTTTGCTGTTGAGCTCCTATAGGAGAAGATCCAATACTACTACCTGCGTCTTTGAAAAGCCTTTTTCTTTTGTCCAATATTTATCCAAATCTATAGGGCCCTTCTTGTCGCCTTTTGTATGCCAAAGCCAGTCTAATATATAACCCTGATTGGCTATAATTTATATCTTGAAGCCTTCTGGTATAGGCTTAGTTAGAATATTGACTGTTTTAAAAGCTTAACCGGTAAACCGAGTAATTGTCTTGTTAATAGCGAGGTGAGTTCCGGGCGTCTAATAGAGCCGGAAACGGTCGCGTAAGGTGTTACTAAGTGTAACAATCTTATCAAAAGGAGACTCTTTAGCCTTGCTGCTTGGATCTTTAGGCAAAGATATATGAAGCTTTGAGTTAATTTGCTTCTAGCGATCTTTACTTATATTTTCCCTGACAGTAAAATAATTAACTCCCCTCTTGCGGCTTGTCTTCCAATAGTCCTTAATGTCTGGTTCTGGTAATAGCCCTATATGAATTGTCACCGCCAAGTATGTAAGAAGCTCCCTTGCAGTAGTCGGCTTCTATTTACGAGGTCTCTAAACTTTCCTCCCTTTGTCCTTGTATTCTCGGTAGGGATAAAGCTCTGCATACTTATTTGTATAAGTTGCTAGCTTATTAAGCAATTCGTCCGTCCATATAGATTTAAATAAGGTAAGAGGATTGGTCGGATCTATGTGGGGTGGTAGATTTGGAGCACCATTAGTAAATGGAAGATCAATAGGTAAGGGATTAAAATCTGGTAGTGGCCAGGGCTCTGGCGGTGGGATTTTAGCCCGCTTGTTCTTTAGAACAATATATTAATTAGGTTGTACAAGATCTGCGTCATTGGAAGTACGTTTGCGACCCATTGTGGTGATATAATTGAGGTAGGAAACTATGTAGATTCTATAGTAGAGACGCGTCGATTTCTTTGTTGTTCGCGCACGGGCCACATTTCTATTGCGCCTCAACGGCGTAAGGGATAGCATATACAGAAGAAATCTTAGCGGAGGATATTGCTAAAATCTATATTAAAGAAGTATTTATAAGATATAGAGCACTAAGTAAAATTATATTAGATTAGAGATCTAAGATTTATAGCAGTATTTTAGGAGGTATTCTTGGCGGAGTAAGGAGTTAAAGTAGTAACTTCTACCGTATATTATTCGCAGATAGACGGTTAAATAAAAAGGTTAAATTAGACGCTAGAATAGTATTTAAGGCATTATATTAACCATGTATAGAATAATTAGGTATTGCTATTACTAATTATATAGTTTATATATAATGCAACACCACAAGAAGGAATAGGCATATTACTATTTAAGGCAAATTATAGATATAAGCTAAGAATATTATTATTACTATAATAAGTAAAGAAAATAATTAGCATAGCTAAAGAAAGAATAAAGACACTAATAAATCTTTATATAGACCTTATAGAATTAGTAAAGAAAGTATAAAAAAGAATAAAAAAGTACTATAATACTAAGAGATTTAAGGGACCAGATCTTAAGGAGGGAGATAAAGTGTGGCTACTATATAAAAATTTCAAAAGTTAATAACTAAGTAAGAAGTTAAACTATATTAGACTAGGACCTTTTAAAATTATATAAAGGATTTTACTAGTTATATTTAAGTTAAACCTACTAGCTAAAATAAAGATCTACCCTATATAGTATATCGTAATACTAGAGCTAGTATACGGGAATATTAAGCTACTAGTTTATAAAGCAGATACGTATAGAGGATAAAAAGAAGACAAATAGAAAGTTTTAAAGATCGTTAGTTATAAGAATATTAACAATAAAATATAGTATAAGGTTAAGTGGATAGGCTATAATAAGATTACCTAGGAGCTACTAGAGAATCTAAAAAACGCTATAAGAAAGGTATAGGAGTATTAGAAGAAATTAGGTTAGGCAGCATTAATATAAAAGGATTGCTAAAAAATAAGTTACCTAAGGGGGACCTAAGAAGAGCAGTTACTAAACTACTTAGATTTATTTCCTTTTTAGTTAAAAAAGAATCTGTTTTTTTATTACTAAGTTCTTATAAACCTTATTCTATAAGTTTCTACTCCTTAAAATAGACCTTTTTATAAACCTTTTTAAGACGGAGTAATTAAGCGGACGCCGTAATACGGGCCTTAAAAGCCTTTTACTCTATATTATAAGAACGTTTTAACTTAGTAAGGGCTTAAGACAGTTTACTATCTAGCTGCGTAGCAGTAGATTAAATATAAAACCCTAAGACAAATTAATTAAGAAACTAGACGACTATTAAGAGTAATAAGTTATGTATATTTAGTATTAGAGATAAAGCGAACGTTATAGGACGAATAAATATTCGCTTTAGTATACTTTAAGTAAGAAAATAGTTATTATAAGAATAGGCTTGCCAACGTAATATAAACTAATCCCTCTTTTAAACAGCGAGAATATAAAGACGGTATAATCTTACTAAGAGATAATATTGCAGCAACAGTGCGAGTATAATATTGCGCTTAGGAAGAGAAATGAGCCTTAGGTATAATAAGCAACGATATTAACTAAATTAATTAGATAGATATTACACCTCTAGTAAATAATTTAGAGATATTTAGAATCTTTAAGGATAAAGATAAAAAGGAGGGAGATAGTGTTACGGACGCTTTAAGTATAATATTATAACTACTTAAAGAAGAGTTAAAAGAAGCTAGTTAGTTAATTTAGGTATAGTTTAAAATAGAGCCGATAGAGCTATATAACAAGGAATAGTAACTAAGGTTATATAATATTATACGCAGTATACGTAGTATATAAAGGGAACGTACGTATAATATATATAATACGTACCTTACGTATAAAGGGGATTTCTTAGAAGTATAGTTATATATTTAAAGGACCATAGTCCCTACCTAAATAGTTCTCTTCTTTGTAGTAAATCTTAGAATATAATTAGAGTTAATTTATTAGGCAACTACTCTACTAGTTATTATTACGTTATTAACTTCTTATTTACCTATATACCTAGCCTATTAATAAGTTTACCGTAGTTCCTGCTATAAGGCTTCGTTATACTTCTTAGAGAAGAAGATATATATTAAGCGAAGTGCTAGCGCTAAGATAGCGGAGCTAAAGGGGGTTAGTAAAGACTAGATTTAGCGCGCTAGAAGGTAAAACTAAGAGTAAATAGTAGGCTATTACTTAACCTCTTTCCTATAAGAGTTTATAAGGTTAATAATAGGATACCCCTTATAGATAAGCTGCTTTAAAATCCGCTATATGGGTATTACGCTACCTAATATACTGCTATTAATAATATAGCCTAAACTAGATAAATAGAAGGGCTGTTTTAGGCTATAGCTATACTAAATTAACGACCTTACTGCTATAGGGGTTACGAACCTTCTCTTTTACCTCTATAAGGTTATTTTATAGAACTTAGTAACCCTCCATAAGATATTTTTAAGCTATTTAGTATAGAGCCACCCTATTTTTTAGTATAAGGTATATAAGGCCTTCGCGTAGGATCTAGAGCCCTACCTATAGGAAAAGGAGGGGAGCCTAAATTAGCTGTTAATTCTTTACTAGGCTATACTACTCCTTACTAACTAACTAAAGGCTCTATACGCTAAATATAAGTAAATAGCTAGCGAGGTTAAGGGCTTATTAGACTATTTAGATAAGTCCTAATAGGCCTAATTTTTATAGCTTTAATTGCTAACGTCCGGAGGCCTTATATTTTAACTAAAAGCCCCTTTAGCTATAGCTATAGCTGCGGCTACGGTATAGCCTTAAGGCCGGTTTACTAACCCCCCACGTCCGCCTATAGAAGTAGCTCCTTTAGCTTTATCTATTATAGGATCTAGTAGATATACATCCGCCTAGGTAAGCGCTATAGGCTTTCCTTTCTATATAGCTTCGCCACCGCTACTGCTGTAGCTATAGTCCTAGCTAGAGCCTAGGTCTAGATCTCTACCTATATACTATATAAGCCGCGCGATAAACTCTATACGGGCTTTTTAGTATAAGTAGACTAAAGGGCTAGGAGGTAATCCTTTTATAATAGCGCTAGATTCTAAATAGGGCAGTAAATAGCAGGCTAGCTAGCAAAAAGAGGTTTAATAGTACTCCCTATAGCTTAAGGTTATTAAGGAAATTAAGCGGGTCGCGTAGGTCTAGAAGGTTAGCAAGGAAGTGGCTATATAGTAGGTTAATCTACGGTAGGAGTAAATATAGTGCTTACTAGATTAGCTTTATAAACGGCTTTAAATAGGTAAAAAAGCTTTAAAATAGTTATATATATAACTTCTAATAAGATACTAAAAGGTCTTTTATTAAAACCTTTATCTATAGCCCCCTAGGGGCTTATTTTAGTGCCGTATAAGTTTAATAGGGTGCTTTAGGGTACTTATACAATGGCGGCGCGCAACTTAAAACGCGAATATCTTTATTAACCCACGGCCGATTTTTACTATTCTAGTATAAGTAGAAAGCTCTTAGCAGGCTCTACGCATAGCGCTTAACGGGTATTAAGGGCGCGGTGTCGCTAGTAATTAAAAATTAACTGTGGATATGGAGTAATATCTATAGTCACTAAACGCACGGGCCTCCTTACCTACGTAACCGTGACTTAGCCGCTAAATTAGCCATATAAATGTAACTATGGATATACTATTGCTATATTCTATAGCCCGTGCGTAAAATATTAAAAACTTTTAAAAGTTTTGGTTTGGTGATGTAGTAGAACAACTTACCGCCTATATATACACCCTATTAATTAGTGCGCACAGGTCGCATTTTATAGGGCGTGTTTATTTATATAAGGGATAACGAGCTCTATAAGCTCTATAAGATCTACAAAGTCTATTACGTACCTTATATATAGAGGGATTTCTTAGGGGTACGGTTATATATTTAAAGGACTATAGTCCCTACCTAGATAGTTCTCTCTTTATAGCAAATCTTAGAATATAATTAGAGTTAATCTATTAGGCACCTACTCTATAGTTAGATCTTATTATTATATTTACCTATATACTTAGCCTATTAATTTTTATGGCACCGTAACGGATCTGGTTAGGGGCTTGGCTAAGCCTTAGCATATATATATAGACGTATCCTCTTCCACTTTCGGCTCCTTATCTTAATATCCAAGTTTATAAACTACTAATTATATAGGCTTATACTCGTTGTATTACAGTACTAGAGTCTTAATTAACTGAGTCGCTGTGACATTAATAAGTTTACTATAATATCTACTATAAGGCTTCGTTATACTTAGGCTAGCCCTTACTATTCTATAGTTTTCCTAATATAGCTTAGATTCTACTAGTATACTTCTAGCGGTTTCGTCTATACTAGATCCTTAGGCATTTTATGGTTGTATTGCTAGCGTATTACCGTTAGGTATAGGCGTCGGTCTTCTTTTTAGAAGTATTATAGAAAAATTAAATAGTCTATCCTCCTAAGGGGATTAGTAAGGATTTAAATATAAGGTAAGAATATATATAGGGAGTCTAATTAATGGAATAATAGGGTATATTATATAAATAGACGAATCCTTAAGGGAAAGGAGGAGTCTAAGTGCGAAGTGAGGAAGGGTTTCCCCTAGGCACGTGTAGCGCACGTGCCTTACAGGCGAGCCACCCCTGGGTCGCCCCTGGGTCGCCCGTACCTTGCGGCTATATAACTATCTACTCAGGTTTCACCTGACACTAGTGTTCTTACATCGTTAGTTTAAGTAGGAGTTATCAACCTACACTATTAGTTCGAGTGGGAGCGTTAAGAATCGATCCCCTGGTGGCGTAAGGAGGCTGGTAAGCCAGCCCCCTTAATATTATACTATATAGCTACTAGCTTCCCTAGATAGACGAATTAAGTCAACTATTACATTTCAACATAGAGCTATTTTCTTTATAACCATCCATTTGTTTTTGTTTTCTCTTTTTCCCTCTATCCTGCAAAGCCTTGTGGAAAGTCCACCGTTCCGTTTTGACTTAGTTATTGCAGTATCCATATGAGTCGGAGATAGTGTTGCTCTAAGAAAACCACCAAAAATGATCTGGCCGAGCAAGTAATATTAAGGCATCGTACGACCAGATAATTCAACTCTCTTATTGGGCTTACGTACCGCTTTGTGCACAGGTCTTACGACGGAATGATTGTTGATAGATGCCTAGAATCCTGTTGCATGTATGGCTTCCCCGCATGAGCTTAGCACTATTGGGTAGGGATTTCGAGTATGCCCGCCTCAAGACAAGACCGTAAGTTGTAATAATTAGCTTCTCTTCCGATTTCCCCATACAATGGAGAGATTTTTCTGGAGAGATACTTGAAAACCAATTCTACGCGCCGATTCTAACTTGAACACCCAAAGAGTAGTATTACCGCAAAGACGGTGGCTAATTCATAACAGCAAGAGCGAGTGATAATGGGTGGAAAAATTAAAGAAGAAGAGTAGCTAATATGGCAACCTAACCTGGTAGGAATCAGATACCAGAAAAGAGTGCGGCTCAAGAGGCATTGCTCGTGCGATCTTGAGCGGTGAAGAACTAGCAGCTCCAACCCATTTTATCACCCATCAATGGGTCCAAAAAATTGGAATCAAGGTCCTAAAAGGCCAAAAAATAAGTACTCAGACCGAGACTAACTCAGGACCTTCAGTGTGTTACTGCGAGATTGGTTAGTAATGTTGAAAATTTCCGATATTGAAATGAGGATCCACTCACGACTGACGTGATAACCAACTACACCATCTGAGCTTCGTTGCTTGATTATTAATAATAGGGTCTATAGGGAGTCACGTGACCCACGGCGCACGGCTTAAAGTCTCTTTATTAAGAACTTTAAGCAGCAATAACATTATCTAATTAAATTCGAATATGCTAGTTCTCATTAATTAAAGCTACTATTAATTTATTTATCCTAATCTTATTTAACTGTTAAGTCTCCTCCCTTAAAGCCTTAAATTCAGGCCGTTGCCGTTACTCCCCTTTGTCTACTCCGTATAACAAACCCTTTTAAAGACGCCCCCGTATATAGCACACGCTCTTATTTTTATATTCCTAATAGCAAAGGCTCGCAGATATGTCGCCCCTCCGTAACTATAGCCCCCACGCCCTTTACCGCAGCCGTAACGGCAGCCGAAAAGCGCCTATAGGACATTTACGAATAAAAGCTAAAAGACTATAAGCAGAAGTATACTTATAAGGCAGCTTTAAACTAGGCTACCCTTAAAGCACTTGCTACTTCTATAGCCTAGGCAAAGTTAGCTATAAAAGAAATATACTAGGCTTAGCTCACCGCTATTAAGAAGAACCCTACTATAATTAACGCGGTAAAGGTTAACTCTAGTAAATCTTCTCTTCCTTTTATAGTAAAGAGCCTAGACCTACTTCTTCCTAGAATCCTAGTCTCCGAAGTTACCGTAATTTAAAAGGGTATATTTATTTTAAAGAACCTTATAAAGCTATATAATAACCTATCTAGAATTAACTCTAATTAAATAGAGTTAACGGTAGACGGAAGAGTTATTACCTCCAGTAATAGCTCCAAAAAGGACTTCTCCTCTATAGGTATTTAGCTTAAGGGCTTTATTAACTATAGTATTATCGTCTAAACCCTCTAGGCTATATTAACCCCCTTAGCTATCGTAATAGCAAAATTCTACTAAGCTATTATAGGCTTCTCCGCACAGTTTATCTGGAACAGCGTCCTTAATTTAGCTATAGTTATCTACTAGAGAGCTATAAGGCTTAGTTAAACTAACCCTATTAATTAGGCTATCCCTATTAAACTGCAAACAGCTAACTATAACTTCGCCACTCTACGCCCAGCCCTATTATCCTCCTATAGTAGCTTATTATTAAAACGCCCTTAGGTAAATATATCTACCTTATCCCTATAGGGCTAGGTATACGGTAATTAGAACGCGGGCTAGCTATACTTTAAATTACTATATTCCTATTAATATCTCTATAAAGTATATAGAGGGAATTATATTAAGAAAGACTGTAAGGGGTCTCTATAATAATTTATACCCCCTTTACACCCAAATTTAACGCTAAGATTTAAGGCGTTTACCCTAGGGTATTTACTTTATACTTCGCCATCGCCATTAAACGCATTAGCCTAGAGGGATAAGCTACTCCTATACCCTAAAGATCTTAGCCCCCTAATTAAGGGTATCCTAACGTATAGCGCGCGGATTAGAGTTACTGCCTTACTACTAGCGCGTATATATTTAAATTAACTCCCTTCTAATACTAACCCTAAGGTAATTACTATAAAGATTGCTACCAATCTGCCTATTAGCTGTATTACTATTTATCCGCCTAAAGCAACTTATTACTTCCCCTTAGGACTTATACCTAAGCTAGATAAAACCTTTCGCTATATTTATAATCTCTCTTCGCCTAAGCCTTGCCGAGGCCTCTTTGTCAACGCTGCTATTCTAAAGGCCTACTCTACCTTCGCCTATAGCACTATAGACGACATTCTAGCGCTTATCCTCCTTACTAAAAGAGGCGCTGTTATCCTTAAACGCGATTTTAAAGACGCTTTTTAGAATATCCTAGTCGCTATTACTAATTAACGCCTACTAGGATTTAAGTGGGAGAAGATAGTATATATTAAATGCTGCCTTCCCTTTAGTTTAGCCACTGCGCCCTTTCTCGTTAACCTCTTTATAGAAGCCCTATATTAGGTCCTTAAACGCCACCTTTATTTAATTATTGCCTTTTTCACACTAGTTTATTATCTAGATAACTTTATATTTATCTTACGCCTAGTGTTACGGAACCCCACTACAGGGGCCTCTATAGGAGAGCCCCGTGCTCTCGCGTACACCTCGCGTACAGCTTATGTCAGCTACGCGTAGGTATATTACCTCCTTACGCCCTCGACCCTTACGATTGATCGCGCAACGTCTTATAGACTCCTCAAATACATACGCTTTGTAGCCACTGCCCCCGTCCTATGACATTACGTTGCGCCTTTTTTACCACTAACGCTTAGCTTACGACCAATTCTACGTCTTTGTAATACTGCAGGCGCTGCCAGAAGCAGCATATCTACAAATTACCTCACTTTATACTTTTAAGGAACCTATAATAGTAAGACGATATCCCTTACTAGCTACTATATTAAACCTAAAGAACAATCCAATACCTATACTTAACCTATGACGCCAATTAATCCCAGGAGAATTTGATTTATTAGCCTTAGCCTTAACCCCTAAGGAGACGGACACCAATAATGTCTTATCTTTTATTAAGTATATAACTATAGATAAGTAAATAAAAGGGCTACTACCTATTAAAATTAAAATATAAGACGCCAAGATATTTATAAAAATAGTAGCATAAGACCCTAATAAATACTACCGCCTTCTATAGAACTACCACCTAAAGCTTATATAAGCTAAGATGCGTATTACCTAAGATCGCGATATTATCTAAGACCTATAAGCTTATAAGGCGCTCGCCAATAATATACGTTAAGAAACTAAAGACGACCTCCGCGTATCTAAACGCGACGTCTAATAGTTAAAGAAGGCTGAGATTGTACTAATTGCTATAGTTACTAAAAGAGAAGGCATAATTAAATACTTATAATCTTAGCTTAATAAGTATATTTATAATAACGCTAGATACCTCTCTACTATATATAACGCCACCTAAGTTTCTACGCCCTTAGCAACTTTACTTACTTAACGCTTAATAGAGGGCTAGCGCTAAGCAGCTTTACTTAATAGGAACCCCTACTAAAGTAGTAATAATAAAAGCTATAATAATTGGACCTAAACTGCTACTATAGAGTTTAATATATGCTACTCTAATCCCCTAGTCTTTTAGGGAGACCGTAAGGAATACAGCTACTAAAAGATATAAATCCATAAAAAACTAACTTAGAGCGCCTACCTTTTTCCTATAAAAGATACTAAGATTAGCTATATTATTGGGTAAATAAAAGGTATACTATTTAATAGACTCTTTGCCTAATAGGAGACTAGTAGCCCCTAAAAGTGGTAGTCCTACTAAAAAGTCCTTAATAATCTTAATTTAATATACCGTAATTATAACCTACTGGCCACTAACTAAGCTAAACTACGTACCCTAAAGATAAGCCCTATTAAATTATTTAATAAATTTTATATTAAATTCTAGGAATATACCGGAACCCTTACCTAAGACAATACTAAAGACTAAAAGGACCTCCTTAAAAAAGTTACTTATTACCTTAGTTACGCAGCCGCTAGCTATAACTATAATAATATTTATAATATGGTAGTAGCTCTATGGAAGATTAAACGACAACTAAATTAGATTGCTATTACTAACCCTTACCTAAAGACCTTTTTATAAAAGCCCTCTGGGCCTACTAAACCCATATATACTAAGCTACTAATACCTACTACCTTAAGTACTACCGGAACTAATATTAATTTCTTTATACTAACCTTCCTATAAAAACTCCTAGATAGAGAGCGCGAGCTACTCCAGAAACTAGGACGCTGCTATAGATACCATTAAGAAGGCTGTTATTATAATAACCTAAACTACCTAATAGCTAGGTTTAGTAGCCGCCGCCTAATACCTAACTTAATACCCTAAACACTAAATATATTGCTATACGCCACTACCGTATAAGATAAAGATATAGTAATAGCGGTAGAGTTAGATACGGAAGCGGAAAACGCCAAGTTCTAGCTTTAAGTTGTAGGTTAAAACGCCCTAATAATAAAGGGATCTATATATTGGCTTACTTAATAGATAACTTTATAAAGATAAATAGACGAAAATAGATAGTTTTACCTATAATAGGAACTACTGCTAAAAAATAATATAAAAGCCGTTCTATAATTAATTGCGGAGCTACTAATAAATTTATAGATACCTAATTCGCGTGCACTTATAACCTACTTACCTTACCCCTTACTAAAGCCCGCGCCCTATAACTCGCTAATAGTAATTATACCGTACAGAAGATTACCTATATAGTATAACTTTACCTAGATATAAATAGGCACCAGAAAGAACTCTAGGCCTATATTATACTACTTACTAACTACCCTATTATCCTTAAAATAAACTAGCTTAAATAATATAACCCCACTATTAACTGGAAGAAGAGAGAAGTAACCTTTAACTTTAAATACTGTAGAGAGACTTGCCTAGGGCATAGCCTAGCCGCCTCTATTTACTCCCTAGGATATTAATCTAAGAAACCCCTTATTACCCTACCTATAACTAACTGCCACTATATAAGTGCCTAGGCCTTCTACCATATAGTATATAAAAAAGGCTAAACCGTTACTATAGCCTCCTAATTATAACTATATAAGCTTAATAAAGAATAGGACTACGTCCTCTATAGTAATAGGATAGATATAATTAACCTTTTAGAAGATAACGCCCCTATAGAACTCTATGGACTTTTACCTTTAAACTTTAAGAAGTTTATAAAGCTTAAAAAAGGACTTATTAATAAAGAACTCCATAAGCTCCTCCCTAAGAGGTACTATAACTTTACTAATATATGCTTATAAAAGAGCGTAGATATACTCCCCCTATATCGACCTAATAACTATACCATTAATATTAAATAAGGAAAAATGCCACCTTATAAGAGACCCTACTTAATATTAAAAGACGAACTTCTAGTTATAAAAAAGTATATTAATAAGCACCTTAATAAAGGATTTATTCGTCCTAGTATATTACTAATAGCCGCCCCTATCCTTCTTACTAAGAAGCTAGGAAGAGGTATTTAATTCTACGTTAACTATAGAGGACTTAACGCTATTATAATTAAAAACTAATACCTAGTACCGCTTATATATAAGACCCTTAAGCGGCTTAGTTAAGCTAAAATCTATACTAAGCTTAACATTATCGCCGCCTTTAACTATCTTTAAATACGGGAAGGTAATAAATAGAAAACCGCATTCGCATTACACTTTAGCCAATTTAAATATACTGTTATACCCTTTAGCGTATATAACGGCCCAGGCACCTTCTAAAGCTATATTAATAACGCCTTATAGGACTACCTTAATAACTTCTACTCTGCGTACCTGGATAATATACTTATTTATAATAATAACCCCTCTAAGTATACTAAACACGTTTAAAAGGTCCTATAGCGCCTTAGGGACGTAAAACTTTATATTAATTTAAAGAAATACAAATTCTTAGTTATAGAAGTAAAATATCTTAGACTAATTATTACTACTAAGGGTGTCTGTATAGACCCTAAGAAGGTACGCATAATTACTAAATAGTAAGCCCTTAACTGCATTAAGGACGTATAAGCCTTCCTTAATTTTGCTAACTTCTATCAGAAATTTATATACAACTTCTTAGGCGTAGTAGTACTACTTATAGCAATAATATAAATAAAGGGCCTTTCTACAAAAGGAAGAAAAACGCATTTACGCTTTACCTAGACGCCTAAATATAAGAAGGCGTTTTAAGACCTTAAAAATGCCTTTACTAAAGCACCTGTCCTAGCTCACTTTATACCAAAACAACAACTTTACCTTAAAACTAACTTCTTAGACTACGTTAACGCAGGCGTCTTCTCTTAGATGGGTAATAACAGTCTCTTTTATCTAGTCGCATTCTACTTATCTAAGCTTACACTATAAGAGTATAACTATAAGATCTATAATAAAGAACTCCTTACAATTATATAAGCGTTTAAAGAATTCTAATTAAAACTCTCCTTAGTAGAGCCTAATTAGCCAACTAAAGTCCTTATAGACTATCGCAACCTTAAGTACTTTATAACCACGAAGTAGCTAAACTAACGCCAAGCACGTTGGAATGAGTTCCTCTCTAGTTTTAACTTTAAAATTATATATAGACTAGGAGTATAAGGTACTAAACCTAATAGCCTAATACGCCGCTCGCAAGACCTTCCTTAGTCTAAAGATAACCCCTATAATTAGTTCTAACAATAAACAATCCTAAAAGCACGAAATTTGGCCCTAGGTATACTACTTACAATAGAGCTAACTATACCCTAGCTTTATACTACAGAACTAAAGTTACCTTCTAAAACCAATAAGCTTATTACTATAGCATATAACGCCTCTATTAACCTATTACTATATTAACTTATTGCCGCAAAGACCGCCGGCGCCTATACGCTGCTTATTAACCTCTAAAGCTTAGGCTAGATTAATATAGCAGCTTTAGAAGTAAAAGAGAATAGGCTCTATTATAGAGGCCGCCTATTTATCCCCAACTTAGAAAATCTATAACGGCAACTAATTTAAATGGCCTATAACCTCCGATTAAGCGGCCACCTAGGCAGAAAAGGAACCTATAAGCTTCTTAGCCGATACTACTTTTGGCTAAAAAATAATAGACTTAGTTAAACGCTTTATAGGCGCCTATTATAGTTATAAGCGCGCTAAGGCCTTTAATATAAAGTACTAAGGACTATTGCACCCTTTACTAGTATCTATATAACGATAGGCAGATATCGCTATAGATTTCGTTATTAACCTACCACCCTATAAATAACACGGCCGTACCTATAAGAACATCCTTATAATAATATACCGACTTATAAAAGAGCGCCACTACGTCCTAATTAAAGGCGTAGCCGTTAGCAACGTTACTAACACCTTCTTTCGCGAAGTTTATTAACTATATAGGTTACCTAACTCAATTACGTCCGACTAAGGCATATAATTTAACTCTAATATATAGAGATAAATCTGCTAAGGTCTTAGTATCTCCATTAAAATGTTTATATCCTTCTACTATAAAACTACTAGGTAATTGGAAAACGCTAATGCTAGTATAAAAGCATACCTACGACAGGTAGTCGCCTATAGTTAAGATAACTGAGTAGATTACCTCCTATTAGGTAAATTCGCAGCAAATAACTACGTCTTAACTACTATAGGACTTACCCCGTTCTTTGTAAACAAGGGTTATCACCCCTAATCTAGCATAGAGCCACTAGAACCTATTAATAAGAAACTGCTATATAGAAAACGCCTTAAGATACTACTTACCGACTAGTATGCAGACTATATAAAAAACCTACTTAACTACTATAAGGGAGAAATGGCCTAGGCTTAAGTAAAGTAGGCCTACTTTACTAACTGTTATAGAACGCCACCACCGGAGATGCGTGTTGGCGACTGGGTATAGCTAGATATACGCAATATCTCTATATAGAGGCTTATAAAGTTACTCGATTATAAGAACCTCGGCCCCTATTTAATTAAACGAGTTATTAATAGGGGAGCCGTATATAAGCTAGAACTCCCACCTACCCTAGCCACCCGTAGGATATAGCCTATATTAGCCTAACCTCTTACTAGGGTAGATATAGCCTAAACCCCTACTAGTACTAATCCGAGATAAGAACGAAGATAAGAACTACGAGGAGTAGACCATTAAACGAATTATTAACTCTAAATACTTTGGTAAAGGTAGAGGACGACGGCTCTACTACAGAGCTATATATATAGGATTTGATATAAATTAGCTAGAATGGCAACTATAGGAAGACTTTAAAAATGCAAAGGATTTAATTAGCGACTTTTACTACGCAAACTTATAGAAACTGGGCCTAAGTAGAGACTTTATACCTAATCCTCTATAGAAGCCCTTATAGAGTTAAACTATTATACATTACCACGTAAGGGCAAATTGCCGTTAGATTACCGTTAGATTGCAATAAAGTGCGATCACGTAACCGGAATATCGTTAAGATGTCTAGGAACTTTAACCGGCGGTTAAAGTTATCTAATTAGTTAGATTCTTAGATGCCAAGCCCTATTACATAACGTTGTTTTAAGCCTTTAGCGATACCCCCCTTTTCTTCTTTTCTATACCTTAAGTGTCCCTTTTATATATATATAGTAACTACAGCATCGCTAGAGCTCCGCCTCTATAAAAGGGGGGGTAGTATTATAGAACCCTACCACAGGGGCCTCTATAGGAGAGCCCCGTGCTCTTATATACACCTCGCGTATAGCTTATATTAGCTACGCGTAGGTAT
>Ga0307515_10002678_pt1 | contig 38146 bp, 28 predicted proteins | sample 17_EM_MG_FD_194513 | JGI IMG/M metagenome (GOLD analysis project Ga0307515, IMG submission 194513) | Populus trichocarpa ectomycorrhiza microbial communities from riparian zone in the Pacific Northwest, United States - 17_EM | ecosystem: Host-associated > Plants > Roots > Unclassified | place... | reverse complement strand
GATCGCCAGGCGTTGTGTAAACGGCTTCTGCATAGCTGCAGCCCCTGCGAAGAGTGTAACACCCGTGTCGTTCTGATGATGCATATACGTCACCGCAAAGTAAAGGAGGTACGTATGCAACGCGACCCGTCGCCTGTGTGACGTGTAGCGTGTAATTCTCCGTCAGAGCGTACGAGGTTCCGTCAGAGCCGTCAGAGCCATCCGGAACACCCGGGTGTTTCAGACGGAAATTAGGGTCGTTGCTGATGTGTATTTTTCATATGGTAAAATCCGTTGCAACGATTCGGTTGTCGTTCCAACCCTACCCTGGACCAGTTCTACCAAGTTGTCACTGTTGCTAACAATAAGAATGTTACAAAGCGCATCTAGAGTTGTGATGTCAAGTGTGCCTAACAATGGATCAAGAAGCTAAGCTGTATAAGCTCAGCTGTTGACAGCACAATGACATACAAAAGAGAGATGATCATGCGGGGATTAATAACCACCCTATGGCACTCAATCAGCATACTGGAAGTGGTAGGAGGAAGCACTGAAGCACAAGGGCTAGGAGAGAATTGCAGTTGAAAATTTGTTGATTAGTGTACCTGGAAAGAGACCTCCAACACAGTCAACAATCATAAGTGGAAATGAGTCAACCAGTACCCCTAGAGATGATACAAGAATTCATTCCGAAGACAATATGGATACCCCGCATGGTGACAGTAAGTACACCTGAACTAGGCAAGGAAAACATACCTGGAGGAAAGCTAGAGAGTGCAACCAGCAATTGGAGATGATATGTACACTGAGCATGCAGCAGATGTCAAGTAAACCTATATACAAGTGCATCAAATAGAACGATGATTAGTGCAACTGCAGGTGTACTGGAGAGATGATAAAAAGGTCAAGTTTGTATGATCTACACCAAATCAGTGCAAAATTGCTACCGAGTTGCTTCATAATATGAAACTGTACAAATGCATTATGTCTGCAGAAGAAATAGCAAATGAGACTGAGAATAGTATCCAAACTTGCACATTATTCTACTGAATAGCCTCACATGATAGAGTCACTACATGGGATTTCATCAGACCGTGGGGACAACTCCCTAATGGTGATTACTTCATTGCCTTGAATGGAAAGTGCAGAATCTTGGGATTATTCAAAGCTCTACCTATGAAAAACACCAACATACATGCATGGCCAAATGGTTTACCAAAATGAATACTGAACACCCTTACCAGTGGTCCACAATCCAGCTTAGCAGATGCTTAAAAAGTATGAATAGCACAACTGAGAGGCACTGTGCGATAGCCACTGGCTGGAACGGATGACCCCAGATATATCCAGAGTGGCCAACTACGCGTTCCCTGAGTGCTCGGGAGAGTGCCAATTCAGTTGTATATATGGTGTGAATACCAGTTCGTGAGAACATTGCCAGATGGATTCGATGTGACATATGATTGACCATCACAAAGGACAATGATACTGAGAGATGAGGCTACAAACCATGTCGAGATATCAAGCCCACTTTATCTATGCCTACTGGATGCAGATATCAGTAACCGAGAAGCTGTCAATGGGAATACAACGATAACTGATAGGCTGGGCCTGCAGAGTTGTTCATGAAGAATTTGGAAAGCTCCAGCGCTAGTACTCTTGGAAGTTTAGTGACTATGATAGCATCCTGGGATACTTACAAATCGGATATACTGATGCAATGGCCAATGGTGATGGCAATCATGAACAGAAGCAGGCACACTCCGATATCGATGCCATCGAGTCAAGATGATGCTCAGATACTTATTAGGAATTTCTTAACATTTTCAGTGTCTAATTCAGACATACAACTATGCGTCATACAAGCTCAGAGTGCACAATTAGATCAGCAGATTATTGTCATTCTGGAAGTGGAGCTATCGAGATCAGTTTCACTTTGGAGATTCCATTGATCTCTTCCTTTCTGTTTACTTCTTTCTGTCTTTGGATCTCGGCTCAGTACACACAGTATCAGCCCTTGTTTTTACCACCTCTGGAGATCAATCAAGTGGAGGTCAAGTTTCTCAGTATACTGATACCATCTAATCACTACCTGACAGTACTGATTGGTTGTGGAAGTTATGAGTTTGCACAGTTACATATACTCAATGTATAATTGATTTTATCCCAATCTTCCAACTGGTGTACGGGTTGATACAGCCCAGGTCGTCTACATCTATAGAGGAGGAGATTGTAATGTTGCCACTGTGCGTAACATGTTCAGTGTGGGGCAATACCCGCTTTATGTAATCAGCTCGCTACAAGCCTTCCCTTTCTAGTGGCAATCTAATCCTATGTCCTTTGAATCTACTCTACAATATTAACAGTTGCATTTGCAACTGTATATACTGATATGCCATCATTTGAGTCAATACCCCAGTATATGCCTGTACAGATTGCCATATTAGTATATAGTTAAATAGGTGCATAGTTGAAAATACAAATCAAATATTTTTATTTTAGAAAATGTGTAACCCTTAATTAGACCTACAATTCGTAGACACACCTGCAGTGGGCTCAAAGACGATGTCTTTGTTCTCAGGATTTTTCACCGTGCTACCAAGCTTCTAGACTACATTCAGAAAGGCTCCCAAGATTGTTGGCTGTGTGTATAGATGGGCTGAACCATGTTGCTTATGTTTTGAAGTGTGCCAAGGTGGGTAACTTGCATTCCTCAATGCACCAAAGCTTGTTGCCTGAGTACACACAGGCTGCCCTAGTTTTAACTAAATCTCTGATATCTTTGCAGATTGGTCACCAGCCCTTCCAGGTGCAGCTAAAGCCCACTGCATCTGTCTACTCAATCATGGAATTTGGAACAATTGTCTAACAACTCCCACACTCCCAGAGGTTTCCAGTGACTAAAATTCATCTGCCTGATAATGGTGTCCTATCTTGAACGTCACCATTCATTCAACATTCACTTTACAAATCATTCCAATCTTTCATATACAAATGATTAATTGAATAATTTTGCCACAGTTTATCTTGTACATACACATCATTATTAGTAACAATTTGTTTCCAATAATATTGCATCGAAGGTACATTGTTTGAATCAAATCCATATTTTTAAACCATATCGAATAATAAATATTCTAATACTTACTGATGAAATTCATGACCTTCAACTTGTAAAAGCTAGTTAAAATAGAAATCGAAGAGAACTGCAGAAAATAACTGTCCAAATTTCAGTTTAATTCCATTTAGAAAATACTTAGAAGCAATATATATCCAGGATTTCCATCATGAGCTGTGGTAAAACTATGAACTATTTTCTTGTCCTAATTAAATTAAATATCTATAACTTAACTACAAGTTGGAATATAACAATCACAACCTACAAATCATCACTAAAACCTATAACATGAATGGTTAATATTTGCAAAGTAAACAGAATCACTTTAGAAATACCTTTCAATAATAGGTTTCATCTTTTCAAGTACAATATTTCAGCTGAAGTCTGCCTAATTAAATTCTATATCTGCAAAATATATTTAGTCACTTGGAGCATCCAGGTGTATAAAACATGCTGGAGTAAAAACTTACAAGCATTAATGTTAGAAGACAATCAGACTCTAAGATATCATTGCAGCTTGCACTTGGATTAACTGAGATTATTGATAACTTCTACCGCTGCAGAATGACAATTATTGTGATAAACATGAAAGTATATTCAACCACTCAATACAACATCGGGAACAGTCAATGGGACTGCAGGCATCATGAGATACACTCTGTATGTATTCTAGTACTGGATAACCTGTTATGGCCAGTATGATCCTTCAATTATACATCATTATCCTCTTCTAAATTATTATTATTCCCCCATATATCTTTTTAGAAATTCAGTTTTAGGCATAGGGACTATTAGTAACCAATGACAACAGCAAGTGAGTGGAAAATACAGAACATATACAGAAACATCAACTGAACCAACTAATCAACATATATTACTTGAATCCAGTGTTACTGTTATCAACACAGACACCCATGGGATCCAGGCTGATAAACCATTAACTATAGGCCTGATTGATCAAGTACAGATGCTAAAGGATCTGAATATAGTAACTGATAATTTATCCCTGACAACTGTGTGGAATTAAATTCCAATGTTGATTGACAGAATATGTTATATTTCTAAAACATATCAGGAGATGTGAGATATCTGTGTATCTTGTCAACAATCAAAAGACAATGGCATATAAAGAGGAGAATGGGGTAATCAGCTACCGGAAAATGCAAAGAGCCAGAAGTGGAGTAGTTTGTTGATTGGAGGAGAATTCAGTAAGTGCTGGAGAAGTACACAATGGAATCAATGAGTGCAAAGCTAGAGTGAGAAATTGTCCAGAATAGTGACCAGCCTTTCTTACAACAGAGGAGCATACATTCCAATGGAAAATTACTCCACAGGGGGTACTGTGTACAGAACTAAAATACTGGAGAGCTAATTGTAATAGAGGAGCATGACTAGTGCTTCAGGTGACCCAATCAGAGCAGCATAGTGGTTAATGGGTTGCGAGCACTATCAGCAACATGTCAAATAGTCGGAAAGCAACATGCACACCTCCCAGACACTCCACTTAACCTTACCCATACTCCCAAGTACATCCTGATGTTCCCAGGCATCCCTGCAGCTTTACAATGTGCTCTCAGATGCCAAAAGAACATTCTCAGGTTTATGGTATACCAGAAAACACCTGAAGTTATTGAGGGGCATTCCAGATAATACAATAGTTGACTAATAGCATGTTGAAATTTTGGAGCATTTCAGACCTCTACACTAGTCAGTGGGTGACATTGAAAGCAGCTGAGACGATCTGTGAGATTCTGGGGGTGACTCCAAACCCAGCTTACGAGACATTAGTGCAGCTCTGTAGATCATTTCACACTTGGTGTAGTATTGCTACAGCACTGGTTCTTGGGTCACTTAACCACATGCCATTTTGCATATCTTATTGATTCTTGGTACAATCACAAGAAGATTTGCTACAATATTATATTGCATGTATGATCTATTCCAGTCTATTGATCTATTTGGATAGGCTTGATCTGCCTAAAGACACAACTTGAGCACCATTGTAAGAGAATCTGGCAATGCCAATTGGGTGAACTTAGAGATAAACTTAGAGGCTGTAATCAAGTGAGTTTGGAGATCCACTCGGATGAAGGACACAATCTAATAAATTCCGTAATCCACTTGGAGGCTGATCTGAACCAAACTTAGAGATGCACTTACAGATTGTAAAAGAGTCAGTTTGGGGATGCACCAAAAGAACACAATTGTACAAATCTGAATGCCTCGATTGAGTGTATTTGGAAATGCACTTGGAGGCTCCGATCATGATAACATCCACAACAAAATATACACTTATTTCACAGTCATAAACGAATCACTCAGTAACAATGAATATTCCCTCTGATCCCAGCCAATACTCCCAGATGTGTCCAGATGGGCTAAATGCATCCTAATGCAGACTCATGTGCTGTGAGACAACATCTCCAGTTATCCTCAATACTCCAGATATTTGAAACCGAGTTCATGAATATCTTCAAGATTTTACTGTTTTCTCCGAAATTCTAAAATCAAACTGTTAGGATACGGAAATATTCAAGCTATTATCAATATTAGCTGCATCCCCAAGCCTAGTCGGCTGCATCTCAAGCCCCAAGCCATGCTCTATGGTAGTTATTCTTATAATGTCAGTAGTGAATAGGACAATTCGATATACTATCTTTCTTCTACACCTTTTCGTTCAGTCATTCAAATTATAATTCAGCTGTGTTCGTAACTCAATCCACGTGATTATTTTCAAGTCATCAGCTATTGCTTCTATTTAATGCATAATTTTCTTGCACTGGGTGTGCTGGTTCTACAATTGCTCCAACAGGTACAATATGCATCTTCTTAGTCTGTATGACAATACAGATTATCTAGTCTACACACTCAGCTCAACAATGTGACTCTTGATACTTTATTGTCATTACCATCACATATGCTTGAGCTTAGGAATATAATATTCATCATTGAGTCTTCTTCTTCTTGCACCTGTCAGAATAGAATCATTTTGTTTTTCCAGCTGGCGGGTATTTCTGATATTAGAGAATCTGATGCAGTGGAGTCTGACTGAAATATAATACAGCAATTGAAGGGAAACTTCCTTGGGGTGTGCTATCAATGCCACGTGCTGCGTATTGGACTAGCAGTTATGAAATCCAGGTTTGATATCATCGTTGGTATTGGTATATTTTGTACTTAAAAAAAATTGCTGATGGTCAACCAATGTACATCAGCAAATTGTATTTCAGTCGCTGGAAGCGTCCAGTAGTATCGGAGAGGATGTGGAGTGTAAACTTAGATACAACATTTTCAGGCGAGTCTCAGACCCTAGTAGACCATTCCAGCCGACCTTCAGAGTATCTGGGTTCTCTGAGCACTGAGACAGAAGTACCATGGGTATTATGGTCATAGGTTTGAGAACACCTCGGAGTGCTGAAGTGAACGTTGGGTTCACCTGGGAGTGCAGGCGGGATGCCTGGAGGTGCCAATGACAAGCCTAGGAACGCTGGCGACAAGTCTCGGAGCACTTGAAGTCATAGTAGAGTACTCTGGGTAAAAATTCTTCGTCTTTGGGAATTCTGCCGGTGCGCGTGGAAATCATAGCTACTACTTCTTTCTCAACAATTTTTCAAAGTCATGTATTGATTTAGCATTCTCATCTACGTGTCTATGTATCTATGCATCTATGTATCTACATAGCTATCCATCTACACACAGTATATCTAGACTGGCTGCAGACGGTGCTTGAGAGCAATTCGTGGTGCACCTGCAGATGGTAATCAAGGGCATTCCGAGACGCACTTGGAAGCCGTGAAGGAGTGAGTTTGGAGATACAATTGCCGGCCAAGATCCTGCGAACTTGGAGGCCGTAATTGAATATCTTGGGACACACACTTCGTGGCCATGATGGTGCAAACTCGGAGACCATTATTGAACAACTTTGGTGATGCTCGTGGGAGGCCGTGATAATGTGAACTTGGAGGCCGAGATTGAATGAGTATTGAGATGCACTTGGGTGGCCATGATTGTGTGAACTTGGAGGCTGTGATTGGGTGAGTTTGGAGATGCTCTCGGAGGCCATGATCATGCGAACTTGCAGGCCGTACTCAAACAATGTTGTAGGCAGCGATGCAGTGAAAGTAGAGCAGCACTCTGATTTCGTGAATGAGTGAGTTTGTGGATGCAATTGAAGGCTGTGATCAAGTGAGAGCGGAGAAGTAGTTGGAGGCAGTCAATAGACAGCGGACTTCAATCTGTGGTTGTATTCATCAGTGAGTTAACTCTCAACTGTGGGAATGTGACAAGGTGACTTCACCTTCCAACTCTCATGGAGAGCTGGCTCATGACAGTCAATCATGTAGGGAGGCACACCAGAAGTTGACGATACATTCTGGGGTCAACTTGTATTCATCAGAATGAAGGGAGAACAAACAATCTTCAGTGGAGGCCATACTCAGTTTATGCTGTACTCGGTGTCAACTCATGACAATGGCATGGAGAGATAGAGAGGGATGACTCAAATATGTGTTCTGCAATGATGGTAGAGTTGTGCACGTGAAAGAGACAGATGGGGATGAAGATTCAAACCATGTGGAGTAAATCAGCACAGATGAGGAATCACGGATACAACTTGCCTGATTGGGTCAGGAAGAAGTCAAATTGGTGTTGTTACATGAGGGATTGGCATTGGTACCTGCTGTGTCGGAGATGGTACCTTGATTCACGTACGAAATTCACTATGTCCCAGTTTCTCATGATATTTTCCCCAATCTCCTCTCATCTCTCTCTTTCTTGTCCTCAACTCTACTATTCTCTAAGAACATGAAGTCAAATCATCCCTCTCAATCTATCCATGTCATGATCATGAGTTAACACTGCGTACGGCATACACCGAGTGCAGTGTGATCCCACCATCGACTATCTCCTTCTCCCAGCAAATCTCTCATCTCTCATCTCTCGGCAAAGATTGTTCTACTCAGTTCTCTGCATTTCATCAATTATGAGTCAACCAAGGAATTGAGTTTCAGCTGTCAATAATGACTCCCTCGCAATCTACCCCCAACAGATCGACTGTCCCTGAATTGACCGCCTCCAGATCAACCGCCTCCAGATCAACCGCCTCCAGATCAACTGCCTCCAGATCAACCGCCTCCAGATCAACCTCCTCCAAGTGCATCTCTGGACACGCGCAATCCCGCCCTGCACATGCATCTCTACCGTTAGTCAATCACGGCCCCCAAGTACGTCTCTCAGTTGCCATGGTCACAGTGCGGTCTGAAGGCAGAGCCCTGATCGTATCCGAAATGAATGCCTGAGAACGCGCAGTTCCCACTGGTGCACAAGCGTTGGAAGAGGGAGAGTGGATAGGATGGGGTACCCGGCCATGAGTGACCATACATATTGCAGGCATTTATGGAGGCTCAGCAAGAGTGTGTGAGGAATAACACAAATCGCATGGATCTATATCCGCTTAGCAAGCTCACTTTATCTCTGGTATCCCCGTATCTCCGGATGCCCCCGACTGGCTGACCCTTGTCAAATTGAATCGTGGTGGTGGTGAGAAATAGATTTTCTCGCCACCCAGGCCTTGAAGTGAATCCGTACGTTCTCTCAAGCGGCGTCTCCGGGTGCCTCTCCGACTAAGCTTGAATACCGTCTGCAGGCAGGTTGACTGTATGTATATATAAACCGTCTCTTAGAAAAGTACTACATGCCATATTAGGATCTAGCAAATTCTGATGCTGTAACAAAAATGAATATGATAGACAAAATGCATTGTGGTTATGGAACCCTGAGAACCACTGCTGTGAGAATACGGCACCAAGTCTCCAACTAAGCTGTACAGAGGTCTCAGCTGCTCTCGAAGTCTCCCACAGACCTGTGCAGAGGTCTCAGCCGCTCCAAACTTGGACTATCCTACAAGGAGCATCATGAATGCACCTTCATAACTGCAGGTGCTTTCAGGAGCACCTGAGAATGCTCTTGTATAGTCTGAGAGCACTTTGCTTAGATCCAGGGGGGCCTGGGGGCATCAGGAAGTACTTAAACACACTGGTGCGGTCGGCCAGACTGTCTGGGAGGTTTGTTTGAGGCTTCCAGACCAATTTACATTTTGCTGATATATGGTAGTAAAATTGTAAACAGTAGCAAAACACCCTATCCTGAGGTGAAATGAATATGCGGACTATACATATATGTTGAATATATCCAAACACCATTCCAATAATTTCGTATTCAGAGTACACCCAGAATTGCCTGCATGGTTGCTTTCAAAATTTGGGAAGTTTATTATATACTGATGTATTTCTGAGTGAAATTACATTGCTACTTCTTCACACACCATGAATATGTTGTTCATGATGTACCTGTTGAAATATGGGGTGCAAAAATAATTGTTGCTAATGAAGCTGGAGGTATCAAAGTTGGGCGCTGCATGAATTTCGCACTGTATTCTTAGCTGAAAGTAACTTGGACATTTGTGTGAAGTGAACATTATATGAGACATGAAAAGTAGTATACAAAAGTTGGACCTGCATATAGTCAAGATGGATACACCACGTCTTATGCTTCAGAATCTGTTATATTTACTGAACATTGTTAGTAAATTGATGTTCCTCTCTTCCATTGTGGATTTGTAGCCATTCAGCAATATCAGTCATAAAGTCATCCCCAGTATGTATTCACCAAATTGACTCAGATATATGGTTTTCCAAAAACCTCATTAATTATATAAAATGTAGTATGTGCTGTATGATGATGTTTCCAAGCATTCAAATCTCACATTCCTCTCACCAAGCTTTCAATTTGATCAGGCAAATGGACAAGTTCTTTCTAAACTACATCTGCTTATTTAATGTGATACCATATCTCTCACTCTAGCTGGTTTACATTGCATTCTATATGCGCAATATACTGGGCAGTGGCTGCATTCACTGCATCAAATTGATCGACTTGACATTCCACTAGATTTTGGAGGTGATGTTTTACCACCCTGTAAACCGTGGAATTGAGGGCAGTGTTCATTTTGGTAAGCATTGTGCTGAATAAACATTTGAACTAGTTGCGATAGTTCCGATTTCCTGCAATGGTTATTATTGACATTGTTGGAATGTATTGTCTAAAAGTTTCGGTTTCAAAGATACCAGCTGATGAATGTCATACTCCAATGGAACATTTGCTATCAATTGATCAGTATCTGATCGGATTGTTGCTACACATTGAACTCTATTTAGCTCGATCGAACATTGCCTATGTTTCACTCTAGTAACCAGTTCAGTCATATATACTAGAAGTGAAATTGCAGCATGACTTTCAGGACACCATTGTTTTCATAACTCATTGGATCCTCTTGTGAATCATTTATCGACTTTGGCTTTTGCAGACTTCAGCATTATGTGTTCTCAAAAACGTTGTTCTTTGGACAGAATTGTTTCAGTGCATTAACTTGTGCTTTGAGCGATAGATGATATTGATTTTGTGAGCTATTAGGCAGAGAGAATTAATGTAATGTACATACTGTTCCCACTACCACTTCAGCAGATGGTATTTCAATTGCAGCTTTGCTGTCATCCTTGGAGCAGTAAAAAATGGGAGCACAATTCACTTTCTGTATTCTGATAATGCACCCTATCTCTTTTCCCTGCAATGAACCACTTTCCAACCAATCTAATGATTTGGAGGAAGAATGAAGGGCTGGACATTCTGGTACTGATGTAAATTGATTGCCCAATTGGTCATTGACATTTCTAGCTTTTAGGTATTTCAGCCGGCAGTACAGTCAGTCTCTATGTAAAATCAGACACAGCTGATGAATTCATCAATATACCTAGGCCAATAGATATGGCAGATAGGGTATTCCCAGTATAGTTTTCAGATTGGGTGAATATCTAGTGTTTGCAGAGCATTGATATAAGATTCCTCCAGAAGCTCCAACCAAATGGGTGAATTTCTGGAGTTGTCCTGTGACCAAAAAGTTAAATGACTCATTGGTACAGCATTAGGAAGTTTACAGATTGGATATGGGCCATATGTGACTTGAGCAACCATTACTTGTTCAGGTTAATTCCCAAGCCAGGCAGCCAAAAGCCGATAACAAAATCTTTAGAATCCAACAGATCAACACGATTTCAAGCTATGAACATTTATGACAGCATTTCTGAAAAGGGACATCAAAGCGTCAACTTCTTTGTGCCATGCTGTACCTGTATTTTTGGCACTGTTCAGGCTACAGAGAAGCAGCGCAACAAGAATCGCTGAGCACTGTATAGGTGCATGGCAGATATTTTGCAGTATATTACCTATTGTGACATACAGCTGCTAGACATGCATATCACTGGAAGAATTTGTCAAATAAGTCATGTCAGTAGTAGAAATCACTTGCACAATAGTTTCGCTGGCAATAATTTAATCCTACATATCCTCTAACCAGCTGCCAAGACTAAAATTGACTATGGAGAGCAGGTTTTGCACAGTATCTGCAGATTGCAATGATTCCATTTGGAAGCTGTCCAGTCCACATGTCAGAAGTTGATTTATTGATGTTTTCATTGGCTGGCAGATTTAATGAAATTATTGAGAGGCATGTGCAAACTGATATTGATATGATGAATTCCATTGTTCTGAGTACTTGGCATTCTTGTTTCACAATCTAGTTGCTCTGCCATACACTTTCCCCCCACATCTTCCCTTCTAACAACCTCTCTATAAGACTTTGTCTGGGTTGAAGCATGGGCAGGGATCGCAACAGGGAATCCTATCTGTTCGAAATATTGCCCTAAACCATACGACAGTTTTCTGGGTTCACAATTTCAGAACTAGACTGACTTTGATATTTCATAACAAGCCTACAGAACTGCAGAGCACTAATGTCCATTGATTGGCCTCCACCCAGAAATTGATATCCAATTTAATGAAGCTTAGAATCCCCAATGTGGTACAACTTCACCCTTGGTGAAGATTTGTTATAAGATATCATATCCCAGAACTCTTATTCCCAAGCTGCATGTAGTATATCCAATGCTGGATAAGCCTACAGTTATCTTTTCCGGGCTCTATTCCTGGAGACTTCGGCCCAGGACAGACTGGTCCTTCAGTTCTCATGGTGTACATAGGACAATTAAGTTGAGCCCTGATAGTCTTCAGTTCAGATGGATGGTTGGGAAGGCTGATCAGGGTTGCATAACAAATCAAAGTCCACAGAGTCTGTTGTGTTTTCATTGTCAGTAGCTTTAGATGCAGGTACAACAGGTATATTGTTCATTGGTACATAATTTGTTGACTAGCATATTGATCATCATTCAGATGCACCTGCTGAATTTAAGCCAAGATTGCTTGAGTTGATCGCACCCTGCAGATGGGAAGATCCTCTCAGATAATAGCGCTGTGTTCCTCGATATTGTCGAAAACTGTTAATCGTACGCCTTAAGTAAGTTCTTGTCAAATAATTTCAGTTAGCAGATTTAGCACATAATATGTTTCCTGCAAGTATTGACCATATTCAAGAAGAGGTAACATTAAGTCACGTTACTGTCGGTTTTCTTTATAAAGAAGTATATGCAATACTATTTCAAGTGTAAATGAAAGTTATATCTATACATGACTCTCTAAGCAGCTGGATATAAATGTAGATCATTGTAATATAAAAATAGTTATGTTTCCTACTTTACTGTATACCTACTCAATTATAATTAAAAACTGATTAGCCTGTGGAATATTGACTTCAGTAATGATCCTTAACAGAACCTTTGATTTTTATGAAAGCAAATATATTTCAACAAGAAGCTCAATAGGAAGTAATCAATGTTGCTCGTTGACTCACAGACTACCAATTTATACAGTTTGCAGGTCATCCACACACAATTTTTATAAAATGTTCCTAGCTATGCAATCTTGCATACTGGATACAATTCTTGTTGGGTTCAAGGGATATCATATCATATTCCTTCTATAGCCTGTAAAGGCATGACACTATTCATATGTGAGCATCAATCTAATATTCTACAATATCAATTAGAGCTTATAACAAAGACTGGTAGTATGAGGAAACAATGGAGCTAGAACATAGAGAGCCTATTATCAATGCATTACAGCACCTCTCCTAGTATCCAAAGTGAATTCAAAATGAAGACTACTTCTGCCTTGAGGTTTGAAAAAAGACAAGGAGAGTATATACGTAGACAATCAGCTTCGAAGAACCATACTTGTTGTGAGGATCCATGAAGCCTTCAGAAGAGTACATGGAAAAACCAAGAACTGGGAATATTTGGGTGTTTATTATTGTTGGATGTTAAGACTAGATGATGTCGATTTACATTGGAGCGTTCAAAATACATACTCCTAGTTATTGTTAGCAACAGGTCCAGATGACCCGCCAGCGGTCCTGGTTTAGACTGGAAAAACTATGCGGTTCAGTTCCAGCACTGTCCAAAAACCCAACCCACTGCTTCTTGGCAGTCCAAACCCGGACCCATACCCGTCATCCGACAGGTTTTGCCTGGTTTGGCTAGGCATGTGGGTTCCAATCGCTGGTTCTGATTAACATATCTTTCTATTTATGGTCGCACGCAGATATCCTACTGCTAATCACAAAATGATAACTTTGTTATGTTGTTGTCCTTTTCTGACATATTGGCCGCCTTTATAATCAGAAACACGAGAGACACGCTCCATGACCCATCATGCCAATCGGAGTCGACAGCACATCAATGATTCTTCGTCTTGCATCTTGGGTAATCTGAGTGGCGAGTGGATACGGACTTTCATAAATGTGGTAAAGGCCCCATTTAAACCCAAAAGAGAAAGCGACACGCTCCCTGCCGCATTCTGAAAATGAGCGTCAACGAAGCATCACCAATGTTTGGCCTTGCTTCATTGTTAATCGGCTTGGCGATTGGTTACAGACATTCATAAATGACAGAGAGGCTGCCTTCACAGGCAAAACAGAAAGTGACACACTCCCTGCCCGATTCAGAACATGCGCGTCAACAGAGCGTCGATCATTTTTGGTCTTGCAAGTCAGGTAATTGATCAGAGACTTCGTTGTTGTAATGCCTACTGAAAGTATTGACTGCATGGAAGGTCAAAACTGCCACGAACGACATCGCTACTATCTCAGAATAATGAGCGTCAACAGTGATCATCCTCAACTTAGAGTACCCAAGATGCAAGACTAAAAATCGATGTCACTCGGTTGACGATCGTTGTCAAGATGGGGCAGGGAGTGTTGCCTTTCGCTTTTGCCTAGACAGGCAGCCAATGCAATGATTATATATATCAACGACTAATTCACGATGTTATTACCTGACTTACATAGCAACACATTGTTGACACTCCGTTGATGCTCATTTTCAATATCGGGCAGAGAGCGTATCGCTTTCTAGTTGGCCTACAAAGGCGGCCAGTACTGTGCTTATGTATAAAAATGACCCAGTCACTCTTGAATTACCTGAGTTACAAGATCAAATATCGTTGACGCTCAGACATCTATAATTGGGGAATGGGTAGCCTTTATAGGGCATTAAGCAAGTGATGTTCCCGCGACAGCCTCCATGATAATCACAACTCAATTCATTATCAAGGCTGCAACTCAGTGATTCAGAGTGTTTTGGCCAATAAAACCGGTTAAAACTTCGTATATAGACTTTGACGGCCAGATCGCGCATTGATTAACCATGATGCAAGGCCGAATTAGTTGATGCTCCATTGACATCCATTTTGCCACGGGCGTATCTGCAATATACAATCATTCACTTTGGCATGGAATATCAGTAATGGTCTTTTGGCAGCTGTTCTATCCTCTTCATGTACATTCTCCTTTATCACTACATTGTTCTTTAATAATGCCTATATATCCTTTAAAATATACTTTAAAGTGTCCGCTAATTGAAGATAATGATAATAGTCAAAGATCTCGTTCTCTTCAATTAATCCTCTTCTTCACGGTCAGCTTGGCTCAAAAGGCTACTTTTGTCTTCAAATTGGGAATTAGCTGCATTACCACGCAGCAGATAGCGTACTAACCGGTGGATGGTCATTGATCAGTCAGCATATCTGGAATAAAATCTTTATCGCGCTTGCAACCCTTGGCATATGCATCATATTTGAAAAATTGAGTGTTGGGAAGTGCAGTATGTATATACACATATCCAGGTGGCGCACCTTCTATTTGAGTGCTTCGATTTCGCTCACGGTCACCGGGTGGTGCAGGTGGCGATTCAGCCCGAAGTGGCGCTCGCTATCGTGGAGGTGCACCACTGCCTTTGCATCTCCAGTGTAACTGTGGAGTCTTTGCTGTGCCAGTTTAGCGAGGAAGGCAGCCGTCCATTTGATTTTCACGAATCATTGCCGGCTGTGTTTCTATTGCCGCCTTCACTTTTTTATTCCCAAGAAACTGAACTCCTCGTTTCTTCTCGTATAGGACTTCGGCGAGAGGTTTCTTGGTTAGTTCGTGCATTTCCTCGATCGCACGGCGCAAAAAGCCTCCTTGGGCCATTTCGACCACATTCAAGGCAAGGAGAATGTCAGACTGTTCTAGCTGTACCCGACCTCCCTGCGTTACCATAGCAGGTGACTTGTTGAACACCTGCCAGACATTAGTTGCTGCTTCTAAAAGTGAGATTCGGCAATTACCTCCACCATATATGCCTCCATAGCCTCCCCTAAAGTCTTTAAAGCCAGTTTCATCAACTCATGCGGATGTTTATGATGACATTCGTCTGTGCAAATCGCTCAACTTACATTATCATGATGCTCGATTTCACGGACAGTGTGGACAAATATCTTGATGGACCAAGGAGGTTTCCCATTGCGAGCCACGATAAATTGGTCATGTAGCTCTTTTCATACACCAGCTGTACATTATATCATTAGTCAACCGCAGTCTCCCTCGATATGAAGTTACTCACATCCTATCGCGAGCTACTTGTCATACATGCTCTATCCGGTTTTACGTACCATTTTTAAATCTCAGTCCTGAGGAATATATAGATACCTACAAGTCATAATAGAATGAGTAACATCCAACTTGAACGTTCTATTCGAGCTGAATCCTGCTGCGGATAGCTTCATGTTGCAGGGGATTCGCACGGTCCAGCGACTTGCAGTAAGTTGGTCCGATGTTGATTGATTCTATACAGGGATTTATTTCGGTAAACGACAGCTGAATTCACTTGTTTGATAGATATACAAAGCACATTCTTCGACAGAAAGGATATCAGGTGTTCTTTGTCTCAAGACATTGCCGGGATGTTGCCTGAATCACACACTAACCATCGAGTCATGATGTACGGTGAGCATCACGATTTCACATGAAGTGACCTTCAACACTCAGATTTTGCTTTGTTTTAGATGATCAAACCTACCAACCTTGCATAAAAGATGCAGCTTGACTCCATGTGGTCGATATCTTGCAACATCCAACATCTGGCCCAACACCAAGGACAATACGAGATACTATTAGAGTTAGCAACGGCTCCGGTTGACCCGCCAGTGGTCCAGTTTTTAGCTATCGGTTCGGTTCGGTATGGTCCCAGACCCGGCCAAAAACCCGACCCGCTTTGTCTTGGCGGGGTAGTTACCCGGCCCAGACATGAACCAATGCAGTTTTGGCCGGGGTGGAACCGCCCCGGGGTTCCATTCTATGGTTCCTTCCACAGTGGCTCAACTTTGGCCCCAAGTGAGTATCTCAGTTCACATCGTATCGTGCCATGATCAATATGGAAACGCTGCAGTATTATGCTCTCTTTCACCTCCCGCTTTTAGTGTTGTGATCCGACCAATATTGTTTTGATCACTGTGAAATAAGGCCAAATATGAAGCCAAAATCGCGGGTTTTCGATCGCGAGTCAACGAATATTGGTCTGATCACATTTCTCAAAGGGGGATGTGAAAGCGCGCATAGAACGGCCCAATTTACGTATTGATCCTGTCACGATACGATCTGAACTCAGATACTTAATTGGAGCCAACCATGGGATGTTGAAATACTGGGTTCGTGGTGGTAAAACCTGCCCAATTCCAACCGTCCCAGTTTTCATGTGATAAGACCCGTTACAATGGTTCAGTTCTGGGTCGGAAACGGACCCGGAACAGACCTGGCGATTTGACACCGTTGCTAACGCAACATACAATGGTCAGTGCTCCGAAAAATAACCTTTCGCCACTCTGGGTGGGCAAATACGCCATGTCGACCACGCACTTCACACTATAACATCATCATGCTAATAGAGGCAAGTGCGGCTTGGAGGCAGGAAGGGTCCGAGCGTTGGGAGCATTGTGCAGCTTACGATCTAAAAAGACGCATTCGGCAGAAGAAAGATGGGAAACGCACTTTTTATCAACGAAAAGCGTTAGAAATTGATCGAAGATTATGTGGATCGAGAGACCGCTGGAGGAAGATCGCGAGTTGAAGACCCTGAGACAGTGATTATGCAAGAGCAAGACGATATAAGCAATGGTGAAAAAGAATAATCGACAACCAGAAAACTGGGAACAACATTCGAGGAGATGTTGAAAGCTACAAGAGACAACCTGAGCGTTCCTGCAAGTTGCGATAATGAGGAGGATGGGGAAGACGAGGAAGATGAAGAAGACACAGAGCTTGGCAAGCTGAGCAAAGATGATGAACCTGGCTGGGTGATGGGCACAATCTCCAAAACGGTACAGCACCGGATGGAGAATTTTTGACAAAAGCAGATGAGGCTGGATGAACTAACGCAACCAGGATGGTGGGCTGTGGCCAACTACTTTCGGGAGAGAGATATGAAGTATGGGATGGCCGAATCGATGTTTCCAGCTGTTGTGACGCCTCAAATAGACACGTCTACTGCCACACCAGCACCAACGACAGTTGGAAAGCGTATGCAGATGCTTGATATGGTCCCAGGACAATCTCAGATGCCGCATGGGACTTCTGGACCAGGATATAGTCAAATGAGGCTAGGCTCAGAGAAACCGCAGTCACACACTGACATAGCATCTCTTGTGCCCAACACGATGGACAATTCGTCCCCGATTCAGCATGCGAACCCTGTTGAACCCGTAAGCTGTAACCGCGGCATATTGCATCCCTAGCTAATTACCATTTAAAAATCGGTTTCAGATGAAAACATGGTGACGGCTGCTGCGTCACCGGAGGTATAGATACCCAAAATCTGAATGTTGACGATGTAGCTCTAGTAAAAGCAATTTGTGTTCCTATTTTGCTACATGTCAGCTATTGCTTAATTTCAGTGACCAAATTGTGAGATATAATAATTTGTCAATGTGTGTGCAAAGATCGTACCAGTCATCCGAAAGTGCTAGATGCCAAATCAAGTTGATCGACAACCAATGAACGGTATATCATCGGACCTGTTACGGTTAAATTAGAACCAAAAACCAAAATTTGAGAAGAAATATATTAACAAATTTGAAGTCAGCAATGTCAGACAACTCATTGTAGGAGCTGTCAATGCGCAACCTGAACTAGGATGAATGACAGCTGTCATACTGCATTAATCCATGCATCCAACTGCATAACTCTCTGCTTGGACCTCCTGCACATTGTCGAGATATTAAGAATTGCTTATAGTATATCATGGAAATTGAGGAGAATGAGCTGGATATGGAATGGTGAGGACTTTGGGCTATAAATATCTAGAAGTAGTGTATGGATTTTTATACGATAAATCGCCGGCCAAAAGCGCTGAAACGCAGTGGATTGTTTTCATTCATTTTGCAAATGACGTGTATAATGGTGGCTCAGAAACTGCGAGGTCTCGAAGATCTTGGATTCAAATCATAATACACTGAAACGGTATACTGGCTGTGAATGGAGACTGTATGCAATTTTTGTACGATTTTGAAGCGCCCAATGACTGTGAGTATGTTTCTAAGGTGAGCTCAAATGTGAGCGTCAACGGAGCATCAACAATTTTTCACATTGCATCATGGAAAATCCCGTAGGTTTGGCTGCAACATTAACTCCTAATCAAACTATCGGCCGCCTATCAAGTCAAAAACCATAGCCACAACATTGCTACTATTTACTAAAAACGAGCGTCAATGGAATGTCAATGACTTTTGGCCTTGCATCATGGAAAATGCAAGGGTAGTGCGGCAATATTAAGCCATAATCAAACTATAAGCCATCAGAACATGGGACCAGATTAATGGGGAAACGCTTGCTGCCAAAAGCTGACATCACAAAGTTAAATGAATCAACAGAGTCAGAGATGACTGAATTGACTAGTTCGACGGTCGATGAAACAGCTTTGGCCATCATGATGAGGCAAGGATGTCAAGGAATCAGGATAGTATGTTCGCAGAGAAAAATCATATTTGACATCTAGCTTAGTCTACCTTGACCGAAATGACGAACAAAACGTACCAAACTCGAGGCTATGGGATTTGAAACTTCCGAATTTCACCAAGAAACATGGAATCACTACCTCATTTTAGGGTTTTTTTCACCTCGTGGTCCATGGAACGCTATATCAAATCTGGAGCTACAACTGTCATATAAGGCATTACACGATGACCTTGTGCTGCCGTTCCCTACGACCCTTAGCAACATTGGCCGGAGGGAATACACACTGTCCATGGATGCAATCAAGCAGCAGTTGCCATCACGAAATATTGTTAGTTAAGCTGGAGACGGATGGATTTCATCAAACAAACTAGCCATAATGTAGGTCATTGCATACTATATCGATCGAAATTGGGCATTATGCGAGGTTCAACTCACTTTGGATGAGGTTCATCATCTGGTCATTTCCCTTTTCGAAAGTGAATTACGGATGATAGATCAAGGATCATCATATTGGAGCAAAGCTAGCCCTACATTTGGATGACGTGCTTGAGTGTTTTGAGCTTGCCGATGGCCATTTAATAGGTATTACGAGCAATAATGCTTCCTCACATCATTCGATGACACATGAGTGGCAGTAAACACTTGAGGCCTCCGGCAACGAGTGGCCTGCATTGAGGCACCACATACCATTCAAGGCGCACGTCATCGAGCTGGTTTAAGGTGCATTCATGAGCAGTCTTGGTTTAAAAGGCCGCACCAAGTCTTGGGAAGCCCATGAGTGTGATCAGCAATTTTGAGAGAATGAAAGCATAGATATTGGGAACAGTCAAAGACTTCGAAAAGAGGGCAATGTTAGAATCAATAAGGTGTCAACCATGAGACCAGGTTTAGCAAAGATAATTGAGAAAGTACCTATTTCATGATATTTTCAAAGTCCTGAAATTGATCTTCATAGAGCAAAGAATGCTTGCTGTATTGAATACGATGACACCTGGTCGTCGAAATGAGTTGAACCACTGTCAAAACGCCAAAGTCTGCATTGCTATACTTTCGATGATGGATGTTAAGGTACGTTGGAACTTTCCACTGCAGATGCTCGAGCGTGCCTCCCGATTACAGGAATTCACACGCGAGTGGCTTCAATATCCAATATACAGTGATTACTGCCCACTCTTCACAACACAAGATGCATGGATCATTGTGAAGTATGTCATAGAACTATTGAGGCCATTCCGATATTGGACCCGGTGGATGTCGAACTGGCATACAATCGCATTCCATCATGTCATTACAGTGTACAATCACAAGTTCGATCATATGGATGGTGTGATGCGAGCTTTGGCTAAGAAGAAGACTAAATGGAAGGAAAACTTGTTGTTCGCCATGAAGTTAGCTCGACAAAAGCTATCCAAGTATTATGCTGAAGTGACTCCAACGACGAGTATGCTGCTCTATTCTGCATATATCCTTGATCCTTTCTGGAAGTCGTGATCGTTCAGGAAGTGGGACAAGGGAATGCATATTACTCCTGAGGACGAGACATCCTATATTACCTAATAGCAAGAGGCCTTTCAGAAGTATGTGGAGAATGAATACTGTGCCAAACATCGACGTGTGCCAGGCAATAAACTCGAAATCTTACCGAGCTGTAATCACATCCCTTCTGCAACAGCTTCTGGATTCTGTCAATCATCCTTTGATCCATATGATTTGTCCAGCGATGATAAAGAATACTTAACGCTTAACAATGTGGGTGAGACGACACCCGGACCAAGCAATCACGCAGCATGCTTATTGACAGCCGCCATGCTCTATATGATTTCGCAGCCTGAAGCGCCAAACAACTGGGGGCAAATAAATCCAAATCTCGATGTTTACCACTCCGACCCAATTTAAATTAGAAGTACATTTTGGATACCGGACATAACCAACCGATGGCTTCAACAGGAGGAAACGCACTCAAAGTACACCGATCTCTCCAATGTGGCGCGTGACACATCCTCTATCATATCGCATGGTATCAGAGTGGAGTCCAGTTGTTCTGTTGGCCGAGATGTTTTTGGCTGGAGGCAGTCAAAAACAACAGCCGAGACCGTTCGCGAAAAAGTCATTGTAAGCCAGTTTGCTCGAGCCAATAATGGGATTGTGGCAGGCACTGAGCCAGAATTGGGTACAATGAACACTGATAACAACTCGGAATTAATAAATGATGCGGAGGATATGACATTGCACAGAATGGCCAAGGTTCATGACAATTTGGAGATGTGGCAGGGCAGCCAGAATCTACGTGCTACACAGAATGAATCTCGCGCTGAAAACAAGCAGATGACCTCCGTATTATACATTTCGGACACAGAAGAGATCGTCAAAGCATCCTGGTCACTCTTCCAACATGATGGTGCTGGTGCTTTTCAATTTTCAGAAAGATCTCCTTGGCCACCAGCCATGTCTGCTAAGAACCTCTCTCGAGGACGAACTCGCATATTGACTGTCCACAGAATCTGAAGAATCAAACCTCATCCAGTCGAAAGCGGTGAGGATAGCGCACCTGAAACCCTCTTGGATACTGGAAATTGGCTTAACTGGACTGGTGGCTTGGATAATCCCAATGACAGCGAAGAGGATTGTGCGGCGGACGTGGATTCTAATATAGAGTAAGACAATAGCATCGAGGATCCGGAATACCCAGCGCATTGGGTGAGCGCTGCGCCAAATGTTCCCGGTTTGATTTGGCCTGCACGGAAGTCAAAGAGGCAACCTGTGAGTGTGTTGGTCACGGTCAATGCAATGGTAACGAGAAGGAATATGGGAGCGGAGAGAAAGTAGCACAAAATGCATCAATGTTTCACCAGCTTCTTCATGTATCTTGACCAAGAGTTTTTGTTAGAGATATATTATTGGCAACTGGTGAGCAGTAGCTTGTGAATATCGGTTGATAAACAGATGTATAGCAGGAGCAATGCAGGTTTTGTCAAGATGCATAGATATTTGTGGTGTGAGAACGAACAGTGCAAGAATGTTACTGCACTCGGCTTTCCCACAGGGCCAAGTCTCAAACGGTCGGAAAGACTGCCAATACATTCAAATCATGATGAAAACTATTATCGATGGCCGCAGATGTTGAATGGACAATGCATTACAATGAGCGTCAATGGAGCACCAATGATTTGCGGTTTTGTAAGTACGGCAATTAAACATTTACATGGTTGCTGTTATGCATAACCGATGTATTGGCCGCATTTGTAGGCAAAAGAGATAGCAACACAGTCACCTCCCCATTCTGAGAATCAGGGTCAACAGAGCATCAACAATGTGTGGTTTTGTAAGTATGGTGATTAAATAGTGACACGGTTGCTGTGATGCATAACTGATGTATTGGCCGCTTTTATTGGCAAAGGAGGTAGCAACACTATCGCTACTCCATTCTGAGAATGAGCATCAACGGAGTGTCAATAATTATTAGCGTCACATCTTGGATATTTTATGTTCCGATTGGTTGCAGACATTCATTTATCAGATATTGACAGCCTTCACTGTGAAAAACAACAGCGAGATGCTTGCTGCCGCATCGTGAAAATGAGCGTCAACAGGGCATCAACGATATTTCAGCTTCGGGTCATGGGTAATTCATGTTCCGATTGGTTGCAGACATCCATTTATCAGATATTGGCGGCCATTCCTGGCAAAACTAACAGCTACATGCTCCCCGCCGCATCCTGGAAATGAGCATGAACGGAGTGTCTACAGTTTTAGTTGTTGCATATTTGGTAATCAAGGCGTCGCATGGATCTCCACTTTCGTAACGGCATTATTGACCTCCCGGATAGGCAAACATTCGATATATCAAAGTTAAAACACCGATTCCAAATTAATCGATATTGCCAGCTGCAACGCATGCAAAAACATATTATTTGTTGTTGAAAACGCGATTTGGATAAGATACTATTAACAAACTCCAAAGACAAGAGCCTTATATGAATCTATGGATGGACCTGCTGGGCGACCCTCTGACAAACCGCCCAATTCACACGTGTTGGGAGTATACCATCGAATCGTACCCAAGTTGCCGGTTCAGGTTTATTGACAACCGGGACCGCCAATTAAACGACAGTGCGGTTTGGAACCGGACCCGCACCCGAAGTGACGGTCCGGAACAGTTGCTAGCACCACTCTCCGTTGTTCTGTCCAACTCCATCAATGCTGTACCTCCATATGCCCACTGCCAGCTTCCCCCTGCGGAGCTGAGCGGCAGTGGTCGCAAGAGATGTATTTTTCTACCCCCACTCCTCCCCAGTCTATTCTGTTCAGCACACCTTTCCTTGTTCGTATAACCGTATACCAAAACTCCAATAATATACAAATAATACAAACTCCAAGGAAAATCATTGACTGAAAGGAAAACCATCAATCTAAAGAAAAACCGTAAACCCAAAGGAAAGGCATAACCCCCAAGGAAAAGAATAATTTGCATGTGAGAATGAATAATAATCTATCCATCATATTAACTGTGGGGAGTTATCAGGTTATCATATACCTCCAACGAGTATGTAATGCAGCCAGCCACAGTCCGAAGGGATGTCTGTATGTTCATAGGCTTCTCTCACACTTGCATTAGGCTTTCCATGTTTGATGGGTAATACTCCAACATTATCTTACTGTTCAGTTTGGCAGTCTGATATTCTTCCAACACTATCACAACCACCTCCATATTGCACATATATTGGTTGTTAGAGACCTCAGTTAATCCAATGGCTGGCTGAAATACTCTCAATGGCTTTGATTCTCTCCTGTGATTCGTGCTCCTATGTTTACACTCAACCTTCTCTCACACACTTCTGGAGACTCCCCGTGAATAATATACATTTTGCTTTCGATAATAGTTTAATATTTGGGCATGTATGCTTGAAATGAAAGTTTGTTGTATTAAATGGCTGCATTACTATATAGTCAGGGGATAATGATCTGGATTCAGATACATACTGAACTGTGTATCAATTAGAATACCTAAATTAGAAATACAAATATAAGATTGTTAATCAAATTTTATTATTTGGGATATTATCATATTACTTCCAAATAGTATTGTTCCAGATTTGAAAAGCACTGAAATGGGGATTGATTGAAGGGTTGTTTTCTGTGCAACTCTGATCTGTTATTAGTTAAAAGATTTCGTTTTGCATTATTCTGTAGGAAACTTTACATTATATTTAGTGTTCTTATATTCTGTTGTATAACTTCAAATGAATTCAGAACTGTATCAAAGAACTGTCAATGTATTTCATCGTATATAACGTGGAATTCAGTCTTTGTCAAATTATTTCAAACCAACTGTCAGGACCAGGGCAAATATTCAAATTGGTTGATTGGTGTAGTTGTAAGATCTGAACTATTTTACGTTTTGCTAATGTGTATATATCTCCAGCCAGAGTAACTATCCCTGGGTAGATGGATTTTTTCCTGATACCGGTAAGTATTAGACCACAAATTAAGTATAAAGTTACAATAATACAAAATATATTTTCACATCTTCTACCAGAATTAGTATACATTACTGGCTGTTCTATACTTCTTTCTGGAGAATGTTTTATTACTCTAATGTATGTTATACTGTTGTAATTGTTGTAAGTATTGATTACCTATCCTCTTACTCACCATGTGTAAGGTAGTTTTAAATATACAGTAACCGCTTTACCCAATGTATGTAAAATGATATATTGTAGATTTATTTAACATATATGTTTTTCAATACAAGTTGAAGAATTATTTCCTACCACTCCTTTAGTCAATTGCCCGTAGTAAGCACTTTGGTAGACCCACTTTTCGATCATCAGTATCTCTATTACAGTATCATTCCGAGACACAGTAATCCCTCTAGAATAGTACCCCGTAAGAGTTAACAATCTATAGCATCAATTTGTAAATATTTGATCAGTATTTGGTAATTGTATATTGTTGAGTATGAGGTAAATATACAATATATACACTCTAGTAGAACTGATTAGAGCAAAAATTTACAATAAACAGCTCGCTTTTTCCCACTGAGGTGTTCCAATATTACAGGCGACATGCTATAAGTTACTCAGACACCTCCGAAGTTCCTGAGAAGATCAAATATACACCAGCTTCCATTAGATTATCTGTGAAAATGTTATAGGACTGCTGCACCTGGGAATCACTGTACTGCACAAGTATGCTAGACTACTAATATGTTGTCCAACCTCTGAATAGGCTTCTTAGACAGATATATGCCGTTTGGGTAGATAATTGGACAATTTGGCCCAACTTAAACAAGCTGAGAAGTTATGAGGTTGGTTGAACAGGGTGAAAAATGGCAGTTTACAGCTCAGTGTGCAGCCAAGCAGTGCTTTACACACTCACAATCTATAGTTTTATATTATCTAGTGTGTATGGAATGATTGGATTCTGCAGGGCTTATTTGGTGGAGTTTTGGTTGCGAAAATGGCATCTTACAAGGCAGCCTCTGGATGGGTTGAAACCCACTTACTGGAAATGGGATACACAATCAGATAACTGAAATCAGATGCCATTTCCACCAAGATCTCCCTGCACTCAGTCTTAGGATGTGCACTCCTCCCTTTGGCTCTGCACTAAACCATGATACTCTATTCAGAGTAATGTTTTACCCTCAGTTTAGCTTGCCCACCCATACCTACCAGTAGTATACTATTAGACATATATAGACACAGATGTCATCATATACAGTCACCATAAAGTGTGTTCATTGTTTGACTGTTGGTACATACCATATTGTACCAGGAATCAGTATCGCAATCCAATATTTCCCTCCACAACATATACACATGTTTCGGTTTGATTGAAAAGTGTTCACTACATGAAACATACAGTATTTTATATAATTTCGCCTCAATGGGTCCACTTTGAAATATATCCAATCTTTGTTGATTTGATCCAGATTGATGCGTAAAGAATAATACAAATGGACTAATTCGTACAACAGAACAATGAATGTTGGAGATACTGTATATTGGAGACAGGAAGGTGTAAGTATGCATAGTTATGCACATTGTATATATAGAACATGTTGTGATCAGACCAATCCTGGCAGATATAATTGGCAGTGAAATTGTAGATTTTGTGATTTTTTGTACTTTACCTGATGTATTACTTGCTTAGGCTTGGTACCATTACTCAGCCTAGACTATACATATACAGCGTTTCTACATTTTCTCAGTACAGAGTGTATAATTCGTATATGTTTGCTGGGTAATCCATTTTGTATATATATGTGGGCTAGCCCCAAAGAATAGATATTGTATATTTTACAACTTGAAAATATAGTGGTAATAAAAGGGGACAACAGTGACGCGTGTCTTGGCAGACATAAACGGCAAAATGAGTCAGCAATGATGTCATTAATCAGAGAGCGGACAGCAGCAATTGATTTGTACCATCGAACTTACGCTGGGACGAGACTCCCAGCATACCCGGACCATCGGAAGAGAGTGTGCGCGTCAGCATAAGAGAACATATACGGAGATCCACGCAATTGAGTGGGCACGCGAGACGGCTTGGTGCAGATAAAAACACAGAAACTTCGAAACAGCACAGCAATCGCGAAACAGAGCGGCATACAGACACAGGCATTTGACTTCTGGCATCGAACTGACCCCACAGCGACACTTCCGGCCCCCCTGGACGAGCGAAGGAGGCCTGGCGCGAGCGACGCGACGCGACAGCAAGCAAATCAGTCACGATGGCGACCCAAAAGGGCGACAATCCTGTTGGGGGGATGATTGAATAACCCCCTGTTGAGAGAGACATGGACATGACGGAGGCAGGAGTGGCCAGCGGTGCGGCTGGCCTAAGGTCGGGGAAGATGACACGTGTGTTCTTCATGGCTGCAAGCGAGGAGTGGGAGCGTAACAAGAATAGAAAAAGACTGAGGAACGAGAACTCGGAGCCAGTAAGCGCACCGGGCTACTGGAGGAGTCAGATGGAGCGAACAGTGGGACAGCAGGCGTGCGAGGTGACCCAGCTGCACCAAACTGTCGACAGGCTGGCTAGAGTGCTGGAAGCACACGCGGCGCGCGAAGAGGCGCAATGGCGCGGCATGAAAGAATGGCTGGAGGATGGGGAGACGAAATGGGATGACCGCCACAGGGACGACATACTATGAGGGGCGGGCATCGCGGCCATGACCGCGAAGGTGCTGGCCAACGTGAGAGTAGGCAAAGCAGCACTGACTCAGAAAGTGAGAAATGACGAAAGAAACGAGACGGCAGGCAGGACAGCGAAGGCATAGGGGCCTCCCAGCATGCAGGCGCAATGCAGGGTGGCGAGCCAGAGAAGCTCCAGCTGCAGCAGCAACCGAAACCCAAACCCAAACTGCAACTCAAACAGCAGTCGGATCAGCAACACAAACCCAAACCTAAGCCTACAACCACTCCGGCCAGAAGGTGGGAGACAGTCCAACCCCGTACCCAGAGTCAGAGGGCGCCCACAAACCCAGGCCCTGCCCCGGAGTCTGGATCGAGCATGGCAGAGAGACGCCTAATTTCAAGGAGAGACGAGGGGATACCTCTGCCCAACAAGATGGACCAGGAAATTGCGTCGGCGATCAACAGAGGACTTCTCCACCAGAAGACTGCGGCCCACATCCGGATTATGAACGCGAGGAGGAACCCGAAGGGCGCGATCACGGCAATCACCGACCAGAAGGCAATGGCGGCGATGGCACTGGAATACCGCGAAGTCATCATCAACGCAGCACGCACGGTCGACATGGGAGTCTTTGACGTTGAAGAAAACGATTCCTGGGGAAGGCTCAATGTCCATTCAGTACAACTCGTGAGGTACATGGACAAGGGCACAGAGGGCCTGCAAACGATGCGGGACGAGATCCATGCGGAGAATGAAGAAGTGGTGATCCCCGTCCAAGTGCGATGGCTTGCGAACCCTCACAGCATCACGGAAAGAAGACAGAAGGGGGAGATCTCCGCATCATCAGTTGTCTTTGTGGTAAAGGGTCACAAGGTGGCGCGGAGACTGGTCAACAAGGCATCAAGGTGGCGGGAGTGTTGTACCGAGTCGAACCATTCACCAATGTAGGCCCAGACAGCAGATGTGAGCATTGCTGCGGAGGGGGCCACATAGAGAGCAAGTGGAGCGGCAAACCGACATGCGGCTACTGCTCAGGACCGCACCGCACCAGCACCCATAAATGCAACGTCGTGGGTTGCATTGCATAGCAGGGCTCTCTCTGCGGCCACACACAAAAGAAGTGCCCTAACTGCAAAGGGAACCACATCGCGTTCAGCAGTAGGTGCGCAAAGAAGGCGGAGGCCACCAGGGAGGCACGGGAGAGGAGGAGAAGAGAACCAGCAGGAAGGACCATGAAGACCGCGGGACCAACCTCAGGAGCGATCAGGACAGCGCTCGTCCTGAGGGCGAGGTCACCGGGAGGAGAGAGGGGCGGGAGCGAAGAGGAGATGGCCGATGCAGAGGAAGGGGGAGTGGAGGCAGAAGACATCACAATGGTGGAGAGCTCGACGCCAACGACAACGGCAACGCCAGTACTGGCCGCATCACGAACCGCGACAGCTGCGGGGACTGGCACTGAATCTAGAAACGGAACGGGAGTCGCTGCCCCCAATGTTTAAAGTGATCCAACGCAACTGCGCCAGGTCATACGTATGGGCCATGGCCGCGCTGGAGACTGGGGTGGAACGGAAGGCGGATGTGGTGAGTCTGCAAGAGCCACCGAGAGAAAGAGCAGGAAGCGGAATCAGCCACGTGGCATACGACATTAGGAAAAGACAGAGGGTGTGGACGGCGGTGCTCATGGGGAGCGGTCTCACAACGAACGACCGATCCGACTTGAGCAAGAACGCAGGTGAAGATGTAATGGTCGTCGACATCAAAAGGAGGGGAGAGAAACTGATAAGGATCGTAAACATTTATGATCAGAGAGCAAGGGAAACAGGAGAGAGACCAGCGAGGAGACTAGACTGGCAGAAAATCACCAGGCGGGGAGGGGGAGGAAGCATGGTGCTCACGAGAGACTTCAACGCCCACAGCTAATGCTGGGACCTGAGGTACACAGAACGGAGGGAAGCCGCATACTGGGAAGAAATTATAGACGAGCATGGGCGGGTAATTGGCAATGACGACTGACCCACTCACGACTGGACGAGGAACGAAAGCGAGGGCGCATCGATCATAGAACTAACCTTGGCCAACCGACCGTTTGGAAAATGGACGATTTTGGATGGAAATGACGCCACGGGGTCTGATCACGAGATCATAGAATGGGAGGTAGACATGGAGAAGCAGGGGGAAGCAGGAGGCACACAGGTTGTAGGGTGGAACCTAGCGGCCATGTCGCAGGAGGACAAGGTGCAGGCTGAGAAACTCTGGAGGGAGCGGGCAAGGGGAAGGGCATACTTGGGAGTGGAGAGCACAGGCGACGACGTCGAAAGCGAAGCTGAGTGGTGCCAGGAAGCACTGGGCAAGGTTCTCGACGCCACAGCCAAGAAAATAAGGATCTGTTCTGGATCAAAAAGATGGTGAAATGGCGAGATCAAAGAGAGAAGGAGCCAACTGGGGAGAGAGAAGACGAGAAGGCGCAGGTCCGCGGCGACAACCCACGCCAAGGCCGAATTGCAGAAGTCTATTCTAAGCGCAAAAGATAGGATGTGGAAAGACTATCTGAAGAACATGAGGGGAGCGGAGGTCTGGAGAGCGGCGAAGTATGCCAACCCGCGGGCAGGAGCGACCGGGGAGGCCCTGACAGACAGAGATGGGAGACAGGCAAATACCATTACCGAGAAAGAAGAGACGCTGAGACGAGAGTCTTTTCCCTCGAATGAGCACGACCAATACTTCGAACTACTCCCAGCGGGGGAGGCGCACCAGTCCGTCACTGAGCACGCTGTCGAACGAGCCCTATTTGCACAGTCAATCGGGAAAGCCCCAGGCCCGGACAAACTGTCTTTTGGAGCCGTACGACTACTCTGGTAGTGGGCGAAAAAGCGAATCGTGGAACTAGCCAAGGCAGTCGTCCGAGCAGGCCGACACCGAGCGTTGTGGAATCGGGCGAGCATGGTCGTAATCCCCAAGCCAGGAAAGGACGACTACACGAAATTCAAGGCGTATCGCTCCATTTCTCTACTGTGCTGCATGGGGAAAGTCATCGAAAAAGTGGTTGCAGAGCTGCTGGCTGATCAGGCTGAGAGAAGAGGACTGCTTAGCGACGGCCATTATGGGAGCAGAAAAAGGTGGTCGGCAATCGACGCAGCGGCAATCATGGTTGACAGAGCACACACAGCCTTGAGAGAGGGCCACATAGCGGGCGTACTCCTGATGAACATCAAGGCATCCTTCCCGAGCGTAGGGAGGGGGAGACTGATCCACACTATGAGAGGCAAGGGGATGGATGGAGACCTCATCCGATGGACGGCAGGTTTTCTCACAGACTGGACAGTCGAAATGGTACTTGAGGGCAACATTATGGAGAGACACCCGGTGGAAGCAGGTATACCACAGGGCTCACCGGTGTCTCCGATCCTCTTTGCAATCTACAAGTCAGGGCTGATAAAATGTGATGAGGAAAGGGTCGCCGGAGCCGAAGACCTGTCCTTCGTGGACGACCTTTGATGGGTGGCGACGGGGAACGACGTCAACCAAGTCGTCAGAAAGCTCTAAGCCTGTGCCAGAGTGAGCATCAACTGGGCAGAAAGACGGGAGCTGGAGTTTGACACCGCAAAGACCAAAGCCGCACTCTTCACCTGTAGACGAGGCCACAAGAAGCACCTGCGTGCGAAGCTGACAGCGAAAATAAGAGTGGGGAACGGCTTTGTCAAGTTTAACTGGGAAACGACCAGGTGGCTGGGGGTCTGGATGGACGCCCACCTCAGGTTCAAGGAGCATCACAACCGATGAATGAAGAACGCTAGAGCCGCAGATGCACCACTCTGATCACTCACAGGATTGCATGGGGTCGTACCAGCCTGTGTGAGAGCGGTACTGATAGGCTGCGTCCAGGCCGTCGCGCTGTACTGAAGCGAGCTCTGGTGGGATCCGATGGAACGCAGCCGGCGAGACGACCTCCAGCTACTCCTCAATCGACAAGCCAGGTCAACCCTGGGCGCACTGCGGTCAACTCCGATAGGCACACTAATGACAGACTCAGGGCTCACACCTGCGGCGGTGGCCCTCGACGCCTGACAACAGCGGTGTGTATGAAGGCTAGCAAGTGCGTGCGCAGGCTCCAAGGCGAAAGAGCTCTACAACTACCCTACACCTGGTGTGCCGGTAGGCAGAGTGGCCGCGATGGAGCACGCGCGCGGCAATAGAGCAGAGACGATGTGCTCGCCAGACCCAGGGGAGAAGCCAGCGGTGAGGACCACTATACTGGACGACGCCACGGCCAAGAGAGCTGCTGAGCTATGGGCACAAAGCAAGGAAAGCAAGGCGGGATCTGGCACATGGACGTGGTGGGCAGACGGATCTCGAACGGACGATGGAAGAGTAGGAGCCACAGCGGTGTGCCTAACCAGAGAAGGCTGGACGGTCTTCCGCGGGTACCTCGGCACGGGATGAATGGAGGTTTCCAACTCTGAACTCTGGGCAATCGGAGTCGCACTCCGACAGTCCGTTGCAAGAGCGGAGGCGCTACCAGCACATGGAGTCACGACAGTGGCAGTATTTAGTGATTCGCAGGCGGCCATCCGACGGACAGTGCACCAGGACCCAGGGCCAGGGCAGTATCTAGCAAGAACAATCAACAAGCACGCTAGGGCCCTCCACGCCCCCGGCATCGAAGCCGCAATCCACTGGGTCCTGGGACACTCGGGCGTCCCCTGGAACAACGAGGCTGACCGCCAGGCAACCAAAGCACGAGAAGACCGAGGCTACACAGTATGCGAGCGAATATACACCTCGGCTGCGACCAGAGCGACGCGGATCTCCGAAGGGAGGACGGCGGCGAAGGCGAAGTGGGAAGCCCACAAGTGCTCCAAACACTACGGATATAGACTGAAAGGCAAAGCTGGGAGCTGGAGACCCATCCCAATGACAAGAGTGAAATCGTTAGCAACAAGGTTCTACAGACTAAAGAGCGGGCATGCGCCGGTTGGAACGTACGTAAAGCGGTTTGGCCACCGAGAGGACGACAAGTGTGGCTGGTGCGGAAGCAGAACGCTGCAGATGCGGGAGCATCTCTTCCGTTACTGCAGCCAGTGGAATGACCAGCAGACAGAGCTCTGAAAGGCGGTGGGAAATGGAAAGTGGGCAGATGCCGGCATGTGCATATCTCTGAGCTTTTCTCCATGGAAGGATGCAACCAAGCGGTGATGGACTTCCGCCAGCAACTGACGTCGGGAAGTTCCCGCCAAAACTAACGGAGGAGCCCGGACAGGATGAGCAAGGGCAGGGTTAAAGGTGTTTGGACCGGGGGCGGTCTGTCTCTCGTTTCGTCTCTGTTTGTTGTTTCCTAGTGTCTCTTTCTCTCTCTCTAATCGTGTGCACTTGTTTGATTTTCCTTTCCTTTGTCACAGGGGACGATGGGTAGTAGGTGGGAGCTCTGCCATCTTGCCGGCTCGCCCGGAGGCGGATGGGGGGTATTAGGTTCTGTCATACTCTAATTAGAGTGAATACAGTATGAATAGAACAAAACAAAATATAGTGGTAATATATAATCTGTGTCGTGGTAAGTATCTCTATATAAACCGCACCGAAAATAGCTGTGTACCATGTACAGCTTATAGAGATACTATTTCTGGATCAGTAATCCATAGCATATAAGTCCTATGGTATATTACAGTCCAATTAACCTCCATACTAATACAAATACAATATTCTGCATGCAATTATATTCACTTGATACAATACCTCATGTCTCATCCAACTAATATGAAATCTATCTGCAACATGCATTCCATTGCATGCTTCCAAGTATTCATTGACATATATTCCAGACTTTACTGTGTTGTATACTTTATGTCAGGTTGTATAATACTTTCAAGTAAGATGTAATATTATAGCTGCAAGTGACATATCTAGAGCATTATAACAACCACTTTATATTATCAGCTCATCTTGAGCCTAAGATCATTAGAAATGTTTTTACCTGTATTCTGCCCTACAATATTGACATCCGTGTTTCAAATAATATCTACTCATATTCCTTCATATCAGACATTACTGAAATATACATCATTGTGTAAGCTTTTGAGACAATTCGAAGAATGTATTAAATATACACTCAACTGCACCATAGAGCAAACTCCCAAGGATGCTCTGAGTTTCTCCGAATGGTTTGCTTCTATTCTACTTAAACACACACTCCAAAGTAAGCCTCCAAGATGTTCCTAGGTATACCTTCAAGTATATATCCCTGTCAAATCACTCTTTCAACTCATCAGAACACATTGAAGTACACCATCAAGAACACTGCCAAACCTGTTTCTAAATTTATGCTGAAGAATACATTTAGGTATATATTCAAATACACATGATTGCAGTCTACCTGCTAGCATCATTGCAAGCTTCCTAACAACCTTAGGTTAAGCTCCAAGATATACTGTCAAGTGCATCTGTGGAAGAAATATCCAGATATACTTCCCAGAATACCCCTGAGTACTATATCTACTTTACTAAAAGGTTTGCTTCTAAGTACACTTCTGAACATGCTTTAAAGTATGCTTCTCATCTTACTTTGTGGGATACTTCCAGCCTACCATAGTTACCCCCAAGTTAATTCGCAAGATACTCCCAAGTATACCTCTGAGTATACATCTATATGCCCCTATAAGTTACTTGCAAGCACACTTGCAAGCACTCTGTAAATTATACTCCCAAGATGATTTTATTGTATGTTCACAGTTGCACACAATCATATACTTGCAGTCTACTTGGCTCTATACAACAAATATACTCTTGAGAGACAAGATACTACATGTGTTACTTCACTCTTTGTCATTGTGTATAGTTCTGCATATTCAATTCAGAGACTTGCTAACCTGTAGATACCTTTCTCTGGGTGGTATGAGATAGGTACCAAGTGCAGAATGACAGGTGGCAGAGAGTGTATAGGGGTCAAAATATTGGTCTTAGTTATTATTATAATCTGGACAGTACTGTTTACACCCCTACAGCAATGAGATTTCATCATACCTTATTGTCATGTCAACAACTTTTGCAGTATACAATTCTGCAGAAAAGATTAATACCTGGAAATTGCTAAGAGCTGATTTTTGATGTTGATATTCCAGAGTAATCAGCTATCTCCATCTAATCAATTGTAGGTAGAGGTAGGTATATTGCATTTGAACGTGATGGTCACAATGGCGATGGTAATGGATTTTATAATTCGGATAATTGTACCAGTAGCAATTATATAAATAGATTAGCTATATTAAGGTTAGCATCAAAGTTTCTACAGACTTAAAGTACTTTATTCACAAAAACATCCACACACTGTGAGTTTGCCATTTGACAAACAGCTTTACATGAAACTCTCTACTCCTTCTGATGTATAACTCTTTCAAATGGGACTCTTCAGAATATCTCTTTCAATTAGACTATTAGGCAAGCAATCAAACAGGTGTTTATTGTGGCTGTTATATCTACTCTGATGTGGACTCCCAGCATTAGTTCATTGAGTACTGGTATATTAGTCAGTTGCAGAAATTAAGAACGGATATAGATCTATCTCTGAATGTAATCTATATGTAGTGCCTTAGTCCAATAAACCCATCTGTGTGGATTGACAATAGATGATTGCTGACTGTACATTATGTAGAAGTTCACTACAAGCTAACAATAAAATGAATATACATACGTAGAGCAGTAGAGGGTTAATGTGTACTTTTGCGAATGTGGATTACCACTCTGGCGATTTAATTTATTCAATCAAACTTACTGTTCAATTTACCATTAAAATTATTTCAGTCTATGTTTACAATGATATATTCAATAATTGTAATATATAAGTATATTTAAGTATACAAGCATTAACCAATACTAACGCATCTGTACCACATCACAGAAGCAATCAGTAATTGGTCAGATTAGTATGAGTCTCTCATTATTTTGTTAATTTACAAGTAATTATACTGTGATAATTAACAACACTAAAATATATATACAAATATAATAGCCAAAACTTATATTAACAGACAGAGAGAACAACTAAAGTATTCAAATATGTACATTATTGAAAACTAATTCTGATCATACATTTTGAAAAATTGGTGTGTAGTAGCAAGGTATAGTACTCTACATATACAAGTTACGGTGGCGGCTTCACCACCCTTTGGAGGTACCAAGATAGATCATCTCCAGCTCAACTCCCAGAAATACCTTACCCCTGGCTGTCAAGTGCTTGGAGGGTACGAAAAGTTGGGCAGACTTCCAGATATGATATCAAGTCCTGGCAGCCATTTCACTGTGCTAGAACATATAAAGAAAATCTAATGACATCTATGACTTGATTTGTGTGAAGGAAAAAAGTTGAATGCACCACCTGGTCTCTCTACCAAATACCACATATATGGTGCCATGCCACCCTCCACATCAATGACTGTCTGTATCCAGGTGAATATTCTACTAAATAGACTATCCAGCCACTCTGTTGTTTGTTTCGGTTGAGGGACATTATGGTGGAGAAGAGGAATGCAGAAAGGAATCGAGACCACAGGAGCAAAAGGAGTAAGGCTCCATGACTTACTCGACTGCCACTGATACACCCTAGCATTTTTCGTGGTCAATCTGTGGATCTAGAAGGCTGAAGGCCTATCTTCAACATTCCACAATACATCTTGCAGTGTTGTAAGAGAATTCTGGAGGGAGCAGCACTATCTCGAGGAGCATAGCAATATGGTGACAGGATTTGACAGAACACGCAGCCTTGAGGAACTACACATATTGCATAGATCAACAAAAGCTCAACATGAGTACATTTAACTAAGAGCTGGAAAGAATAAAGTTCATATTTCATTGTGTGGTAAAATGATACATCAGCAAAAGTACAAATTGACCATAGCCTGCACTATGTGGACCTGCGTACATACACAACTCATAGCAAGCTTCTGGTGGTCCTCTGCACAATGTTCAGTCTATCGTCATCTACAGTCCATTCATAGAGGTGTGCACCTGAGCCTGTGAAACTATATAAGACTGCTGGCCAGAGATGGATATATACCTGTGTTAACTACATGGCTGTTATAGCAGTATGGAGTCCACTGGAGAGTGTGCTGGCACTTGAACACCTTATCAGAGCCTACTCTGAAGCCTGCTAGATATCCTGCTTGTACACCTGCTTCATAGCCTCCTTCAGAGCCTGCTCGATGTCTGCATGACAGCACAATGCTTGAGAGCTGCAGCTGAGAGATGCATACATCGGGAGGAGTTGAGTTTTCCTTGCAATGCATTTGGCTAATGAAAATCTCTCAGTTGTTGGGAGGTTTGACATGAATGTTGACGAACTGAATCCACTTTTGGAAGCGGTTCTGGTACTATAATCACCATCACCTATACTATCATCATCGCTATCATCACCATGGCCATCATACCATCGGCATCATCACAATCCGCCCCGGACTGAATGTGCACACATACACCTACAATCTGTAGGCTGTGGGCAGCAGATTTTGCTAGAAAATCTGAGTCCCAAGATCCAAATTTCTACTTTTTCTGCAGAATCTAACATTGTGATGGTCAATACCAGAACTATGAGGCATTGTGAGATCTCATTGTGGTGGGCACAAGAAAGATATGGTTAACACTTTAAGATTGTTCGACGTTATGATTCCTGCCACGATACGCCATCCACTACCCACTACCCGTCATCTGCCTCCTGTTACATGGGGCTGCTACTCTGCAAGTCTCTCGATCAAATACCAAGTAGCATATATGGGAGCATATAGTTATTTGAAATTCAGAGTGTCTTGCCTCTTGAGAGTGAACTTGGAAGCATAGAGCCAAGTAGGCTGGGAGTGTATCATGTAATGCAATTGGGAACATACTTCAGAGCTTGCTTGGAAGTATGCTTGAGAGCATCTTGAGAGCCTACATAAGAGCATATATGGCTGCGAGTATACCATCATGTGCAATTAGGAGTGTTCTTGAGAGCATGCTCAGAAGTATACATGAGGGTGTCCTTGGAGGTATACCTGGGAACATACTTCGAGTGTATTTGGACGCTTCTTGAGAGCTCACCTGGGAGCATAGAGTCAAGCAGGCTCAGAATGTGACATTGAGTGGAATTGGAGGCATACTTGAAATCATACTCGGGTGTGTAGTTAAGAGCATCTTGAGAGCTTACTTCAGACCATGCAATGAAGTGTATTGGGCTGTGTTGTTGATTGCACCATAATGTATAGTATGAAGCGTACGAAATTGTGTGCATATCGTAGTAATGTTGTCCACGCACAGGTTGATAGGAGCTCGTACTGCCATCCATCAAATATACTATGCATTACAATCCCAGAAACCGCTTCTCTATGGGTTGTGCATTAAACAATGTCATTTTTTTCGGTGTACCTATCTACTTCTCAGTCTTCTAAATATATTCACTTGCTATCACTCAGTCCACCTCTGTTATCCCTGTGCACAACCATCCCCCTGCGGGCTTTCCATGCCAAAATAAGCAGTGGAGATACGATATGGATGTTTTTCCACCATCCTGTTTTGACTCAACTCCATCTTCTACAGTGTACCCACTGTACAGGTTCCAAGCCCACTAGTATATCTCTCCAAGTCTCTGTAAGTTGGTACTATTTCTATGGCCAGAGCAA
>Ga0307515_10002677_pt1 | contig 38156 bp, 51 predicted proteins | sample 17_EM_MG_FD_194513 | JGI IMG/M metagenome (GOLD analysis project Ga0307515, IMG submission 194513) | Populus trichocarpa ectomycorrhiza microbial communities from riparian zone in the Pacific Northwest, United States - 17_EM | ecosystem: Host-associated > Plants > Roots > Unclassified | place... | reverse complement strand
AGCATCCGAACGGTGAACAAGTTAATGATCGGGAGCAACACGAGCGGTGCCCCCAAACATATGGCCAGAAGCAACGCGTTCTATGCAAACATTCATCAGATCGGAGTTGTCGGTAATAACGGACTGGCACCGACCGGCACACGTTCATGTTCCGTATATCTTGGGAGTATCGCATAGTCAGTGCAAAATCGTCTGTACCGCAAACTCAAACTCACGGGTGTCGCAAACTTCCCGGAGGAGTGTCAAAAAACTGTTTCGCTGCGGGAGTGACGGCAAGACTCACGAGGTATCTTCCAAGGAGAAGACTCGCTTAAAACCAGAGATCTTGTCCAAAGCAAAGAATCCGCCGCTACGGAGAGAAACCAATGAGCCCGGATTGAGATGGTAGCGCGCTGAACATACGCGAGCAAAATAGATATAACCCTGGACGCGATTGGTATGAGGAGAGGCTCCGCGGACGGACGAGGTTGCTCACCAGTCAGGAAGGTAGGATAACAAGAGCTTACGTTTCCTCTCGTTGGACATCTTGGCGCCCTGGGGCTTTCTGGGGTTGAACTGGGGAATCCTCATGAGGAGGGAACGAAATTGAGAGGGGGGAAAAGTCGAGGTGTTGTCGTGTGGGTAGTGAAAGGGTGAAGGGTCGTGGAGGCGGGTATAGGGCATATTTGGAACTGATGCCATTGGGACTACTTAGTCAACCGCGGGAGTGGACACTGCCACAATTCAACGGAAGACTCCCGCTCGGGCCATCGGGCTCGGTCCCTTGTCTCCCTTTCACCATGGCCGCGACAACGACGGAGAACCTAAATGGGGTATCAAGCAGATTCCAGTGGTCACCAGGTATTTGTTGCGAGCTGCGCACTTATCCTTTTGTCTCACCCCTTTTCCTTCGAGTGGGCAGAGTTCGACGCAAAGTTGGGACATATCGCTTCCACAGACCTACTCCAGTCCGTCATCTCCGGATATCTCCTGTCTGCTTAAGCTCAATCGTCTGCATCTCAGTGAAGAATGGCCTCATTTACGCGAAATGGTCAAGTACAAAATTCAGAAAGTGCGCTAGCCCCAGCTTCTCTGTCATGTCTTCGGCTCACAGCCGTTCGGCTCCAAGAATATCGAGATGTTCCTGGAAGATCCAGAGTATTCGACCCCAAGACAACCCCCGCCCTTTGTGAATCGTCCCGATACCAACGGTGGCCTCAGGTTGCCACCAGTACGGCCGAGAGCCCGCAACCCTGCAAACCCGATCGAGGCACGGGTAACATACATGACGAAAGATGAGGCCGAAGAGGCCAAAGCCGGGATCTTCACGCAGTTGGACGAATTTGAAGAGTACGCTGGCATCTTGTCCCGTACACCGAACTCCACCCTGATGTTCCTATTGTTAGGGACGCGCCATTTACTATCCAACGCATCTGCGAGCTGTGTATCCGACCGCAGGAACATTACAAGGCAGTTGGTAAATACCTCAGGGCTGTCGAGAAGGCACTTCTTGTGACTTCAACATGGGACAGCTTCCCGAACCCAGTTAGCGGCGAGGTCGGGCCCAATGGCAATGGTCCTACGACATCACCTCTGTCCATCGGTCCAATATCTGCCCCCACCACTCCTATCTTTTCGCCTATTCCCTTCCTCCATAGCGACGCCAGGGCTAGGTCCAAGTCTCAGAGCCCACCACGGACATCACCGAACGAACAAGGCGATGTGGAACCAGCCTTCGGTCGCGTTGATGAGCTTGACGATCCACGTCCGGGTCACCTAAGCGACGGTCCAACGCCGATCTCTTCCACAACGACGATCACTACGACCCTACAGGACAGGTTCGTGAAGGGAGAAGACCAAGAGCAAAGAGAAGGCCAAGGGGTGACCGATGCGGTCATGGAGGAGATCAAAAAGGATACTGAAAAAAAGGCTGAAAACACCGAGGAACAAAGCGTGGACGAGAAAATGGACGAGGACAAGATGGAGGCCGGGGATCAGAAGAAGACTGACAAAGAAGAGAAGGCGACAGACTCGGAGGGCGGTGAGGACAAAGAAAATCGAGCCTAATGCGACGATTGGAAGCTCGTCGATTCTCCTTTGCACCTCCTCATCGCACCTACACTGCATAATATACTCATTCTCACCCCTCCCAGAGGGCCATGCACACGCCTTCGTTCTCCCACTACGGCCGATCACCCTATCGATCGATGAGGATCTGCAACTGAACTCCATCAACGAATCTTTCCAAAGCAATATGCCAGCCAACCCCTCAGTTCGCCTGGCTTACCTCCGCTAATCGATTTCTCTCTGGATCTTCTCCAATAGAGCGTTCATCCGATTTCTCATGCTTGGTTTCTTCACTGGCCGACGATCTTTTTGTTGGGGTGGTCCCGTAGCTGGGCCTGTTCTAGCCGTGCGAACGGGTTCCTTTATCATTCGCGAGTTCGAGGCTTTTGCCGGACGCTCTTCGGATTTTGTAGGTGATACACCGGATCCAGTGTCGATATTGACGAGCTGAGGCTGATGATCCGGTTTCTGCCCCACCCGGGTGCGTGAAACATTCGATACGGTAGTTTCGAGTTCCGGCGCGGCTGGGGGCGATTCCATCTGGATCCCCTGTCTGCGTTTTTCGGCATTCCACTTGGACTTGATTTTGCGTGTCTGAATCCATGCGGATTTGAGCTTTTTGGCTGGGTGGTTCCGGTTGTGAGAATTCTTCGCGATCAACAGAATTCGTGGAGTACCTCTTTCTTTTGGAAGGTGCTGGAACCTCGGTGGACCTTTGTTTTTCTTGGCGGTGTCCTGGCGCTGCTCCATGGCTGTTACCAGCACCTCCTTGGACGGACGTCTGTGCAGATCCGGATTCCGTAAGCAGATGGCTGTGTGTGGTTGCACGGCCAGCCACAGGACAAACAAAGGCAAACAAAGGAATCAGACCCAGTTATGAAGAGAAAAAGTTGAAAAATTAAAATTAAAAGCAAGCCGTTCCCTTCTCTCCTCTAACCGCCCCCGTCTCTCTCGACACCCTCTGTACCACCTTCAACTTTATCGTCGCATGAACGTACAGAACTTCAACACTGTCGGTAAGTTGTCGGCCCAGTCTTGCGCCCTCTGCTCCGCCATCCACTTCCGCCCCCCTCTCGGCGGTGAACGATCGTATGATCTGACCCACCTCCGTATGTGTAGACCCTTTTGCAGACGAAGGACACCAACTCGGTAATGAGGACGTAGGAAGTCAGCAGAATTACATCCATATTCGTATCCAACAACGAAATGGCCGCAAGACGTTGACCACTTTGCAGGGTCTCCCCAAGGGTGAGTGCGCTCGGAACCACCCTCGCCCTTTGTCAGCAATTTTGATCGTCCGCTTTCTTGCAGAATACGACTCTAGGAAGCTCCTCAAGGCTTTCAAGAAGGTGCGTTTGCCCTGGCAACGCGGTGTCTATTCTCATGTTTTACCCGAGACTGATTTGGTGCGATCCGATAGGAATTCGCTTGCAACGGTACCCTCGTCGAAGATGAGGAGGCCGGCAAGGTTATCCAGCTCCAGGGTGACCAGAGAGTCAAGATTCAGAACTTCCTGACCGAAGAGGGTATCCCCAAGGGCACCATCAAGTTGCATGGTTTCTAGCTCCTCTTGACACTTCGTCACGCGCACAGCACACCTTTCATGCGTGTTGTGTGGAAACTTGGATGGGACAGTCTCTGACGACACATCTGATTTTCCTTCCTTGACGCCACACTGTTTCTGTTGCGCAGCTTTTTCATTTTCGTGTTTTGTACCCCTTAGTAGTTATGAATGATATGTACCGTTCTTTGGATCCTAGCGCGCGGTGTGAGGCACTTACTCTCGTCAGAGATATGGGATTCCGAAAAGCAAGGAAAACTGAAGACGGGACTCGAGTACCACAACTCGAACACAACATGGAAGCACTCAACTGGTCCCAGTAGGACGGTCTCGCAAATCGTCATCGGTGGTAGACTACTTGATCTTGTCCAGTGGCCTATAAAGGTACAGTAAGGACAAAGTGAGATCTCGGTGGACATGCAGGTGACCGACCTATTAAATCCACCACGGCTGGAGGGTGTGTGTAGTGAGTGCAACGTCCACGGAATCCAAGATGTGACGAACCGATTCATGTACTGTCTCCACGTCCGCGTTTTTTTGACCTTTGTGGCACCCTCTTGGTTCCCTTCAACGTGCTTTCCCTGTGGGAGTGTTCCAGATACTGGTATGCTCATCTCTAGGAAACACAGACCTTGGTCGTACCAAAGCCAGCTATTCCCATCGCGGCCATCATGGCTTCATCATCCTGATTCACAACTTCCATAGATTCTCCCTCTTCTTGACCGTTCTCGAGGCCTTCACCCTGGAGGCGTGGCTCTGGGACCGGGGGGACTTGATACGGAGTTAACAGGAAGTTGGCATGGTGGGATGTGTCAATACTTACCTGATTCTTCTTTCAGCCCCGGAGAAGGCTTAGCTTCAAAATGTTTGGGAACAGCTCTATCCCGAGGATCATCCCTATGGCGGTCGCGGTCATCCCGCCTGTCGTCTTTTCGACGATCATCCCTGTCTCGTCTATCAGGGTCCCGCCTGTCATCGTGACGATGGTCTCTCCTGTCTCTCTCTGTTCCAATGAGGCTTTCAACCGAGAATGAAAAGAAGTAATGCACACCTGGACGTCTATCGTGATCGCCTCTTCGAGGACTTCTGGAGCGGCTTCTCCGACGCGAGTCTCGAAATCTGTCTCCTCTGCCCCTTTCCCTATCCCCACCACGGTCTCTACCCCCGTAGCGGTCCCGATCTCTGTCTCTGTCGCTGCGTTCCCAGCTCCGGTCCCGTCGCCGGTGGTCGTTGCGAGAAGACATGTGGACCGCGTTGGGCATCGCGAATCTGATCACGTGTGATCCGTTCCCTCAGAGTCCTTCAGCCACCTCCCAGACCTCCCTCGATTTCCCCGGTAGCTTTCCGCACAATGGAAGAAAATCTACCACAGGCACAGCCAACACCGAACTACGAGCCGAGGTTTATGCTCAGCGGACACACAATGTCTATCTCATCCGTGAAATTCAGCCCTGATGGGGCCATGCTTGCGTCTGCAGGTGAGCTTCGCTCCCTGGCCGTGAACATACACGCTCCTGGTTGTTGTCTTGAGAGGTACTGACATGTAAAGATCTCAAGCGGCAGATAAGCTAATCAAAATTTGGGACACATACACGGGCGATATCATCAAGACTCTCCACGGACATTCTGAAGGGATCTCAGACGTTGCCTGGTCATTCGAGGGCGACTTCCTTGCTAGCGCATCGGACGATAAAACCGTACGAATATGGGACTTTAATCTTGTAAGATTTGTCTCCAGCCTAGGCGTTTATCTTCGTTAATCCAGATCTTTAGGGTACGGCGGTCAAGGTTTTGAAAGGACACACAAACTTCGTGTTTTGTGTCAACTTTAATCACAAATCCAACCTCCTCGCTTCTGGCGGTTTCGATGAGACAGTGCGGATATGGGACGTTGCTCGAGGTGTGAATTCTGCTTACCGCTGCGTTCCCCTGCAGTTTCACACAGAAAACATTAGGTAAATCTCTCAAAATCCTTCCCGCGCACTCGGACCCCGTCACTGCGGTAAGCTTTAACCTGGATGGGACGCTGATTGTTTCGTGTGCCATGGACGGCCTCATGTGAGAATCGCCGGTAAAACTCCACCACGCCTCTATTCAGTCCTTGTTGCAGACGTCTCTGGGATGCTGATTCCGGTCAATGCCTGAAGACTCTTGTAGACGACGACAACCCTATATGGTATGCCAGAACTGTGCACGGCGTCCTCTACAGTGTTCTAATGCGCGATGTCCTTGCAGTTCGCATGTCAAGTTTTCTCCCAATTCCAAATTTGTCCTCGCCGTGACTCAAGACTCTACCATCCGACTTTGGAACACCCAAACGTCAAAATGCGTCAAAACGTACAAAGGGCACACGAATTTAACGTATTGTTTATTCGCGTGTTTTAGTGTGACCGGACGGAAGGCGGTGGTGAGTGGGAGTGAAGACTCGAAGGTGTATATTTGGGACCTGCAAACGCGGGAGATTTTGCAGGTGCTTGAGGGTCACAGAGGTAAGTGATGTTGTTTGCAGTTCGTACGGCCAGTGAATGGGACTGACCCCCGTTCCAGATGCGGTCATGGCAGTCGCTGTATGTATCATTCATATCAAAAGCAGTATAATGGCTCACCGGTATTGCCGCCTCCTAGACCCATCCAACGAAGAGCATTATAGCATCTGCAGGCATGGAAAAGGACCTGACGGTACGGCTTTGGTTTGATGAACAAGAAACTGTGGTCCCTTGATCAATCCCATCTGGGGCCCTCATTAGTATGTTCTCATAGTATTCAGAAATCTTAATAGATGCAATAGACATTCTTTCGATGGCGGTCAGTGGAGTCTCCTGCATCTTTCAATTAATGATGCCTGCTCCCGACCGGAAAAAAGTAAAACTAACTGCCCCGGAGAGGCTTGAACTCTCGACCTTGTGATGGCAACTTAACGTTTAACAGTCACACGCTCTAGCCAACTGAGCCACGGGGCACATAATGACTCGACTTTTGTTAGAAGCATGTTCGTTCAGCCAACGTTCTGGCTGTTCTTAAGCTAAACTACACTCTTACACCCTACACACCGAACTGGTAGAAAATCACATACGGTCCTCCTCAATATCCAAACGGGAACGTGCAACCTGCGCAGAAGATTTAACCACAAGTTGAGCTAAGGTAACTGAGTGCTTACCCTCTCCTGTTCCCCATCATCATCCGGGGATCTGCCGCGCTTGAGGTTTTGTTGAGGAGGGATTTCCCCTTGCCTCCAATCTCCACCGCCACCAGCAACAATGCCCGTCGTGTCTGCATACCTCTCCTCCACCTCCCTCCTTCGGTCCGCCTCCAGCTTCTGTGCTTGAGCACCCCAACCACCACGGCCGGGATCATAGTCTTCACGGTGCTCATCACGTACCTGACCGCCGCTTTTGCCTCGACCGAATTGCCGACCTTCTTTATACCCGGCATCCAAGTCGCAACGAACTATCCGTTCGTCAAGTTTTGTTCCGCTGATGTACCTTAAACTCGCAAGGGCTTCGGGACGCGTGTAGAATTCGACGAAGCAGAATCCACATGGTGTCCTTAAGACGTCACATTAGCAACTTCAAGGGTGACCGGTCCGAGGGAAGCTCACCTGGTATTCCTATCGAGACCCATTATAACACGCTTGATTCCTCCGCCTTCGGAAGCGTTCGCGCATTTACCGAACAACTCGTATATCTGTTCCTCTGTCGTGTAGAAGCTCAGGTTACCAATCTACTCGGGAGTCAGCTTCAAAAATGAGCGGTTTCGAGAAAATGAACATACATAAAGAGTGCAAGACTTTGAGAGAGCCTCGTCCTGTCTGCTCCTATCTAGCCGGGCCTGAGAATCCTTGTAGTTCGACGGTTGGTCGAGAGGCTGGACGACATGCGCCATTGCGGATTTTGTGGAGGGGTAATGTTCCATCGATCGTAAATGTCACGTGTTGCCGCAAGCTAATTTTCTTCCCGCTGGACCTCCGTCCGATCTGAAAGCGATATTTGGACTGGATACCATCCACGAAAACAAAGTCTGACATCCATGGCAGATATCGAGACAGCTCTGGCCAAAATTCGGCCGCATACGACATCCTCGCTTCCTCATCAAAAGGCTCCTGCCCAATTACTGCAGGCGTTGGAATCGACGTTCGAGCAACAAGCGACAGAGAGATCACCCACTGCTTACTTCGCTGCGCTGCTCACGACCCTGGACAGTACGCTCCAAACCTCTCGAGCCTCTGGGGCTCTGACCTTTGGGGAAGGCGACGTTTTACCAGCGGAATTATATCTTCTGGCGTTGATCCTTCCGTTCGTCCCACATCCAGTGATCCGCTCGAACCTTTCAACGATTTTGTCCCTCACCGCCCCCTTGTTCCCCTCGTTGGTTCCGCATGCCCCACCACTCCGGTCGCAATTGGCGATTTACAATTCCGTCTACCTTGCCCTCGAACGATCCCAACTGGAATCGGCACAGGGTCTTCGGCAGTCATTCGCCTCGATCCTCCACTTGACGCTTGACCCTCGACCGAAAGTGCGGAAGAAGGCTGCGGAACTTGTCCGTGACGTCCTTGCTGCCGCTCCTCCCCCATCTGTTAGGCATCCCTATGCATCGCAGGTCTCCGACTTCATCCTTTCTACACTTACGAACGATGTAAGCCCTGTAAAGGGAAAGAAAAAGGGTACTACAGACGGGACGGAGACCGGGATTCATATCCTCGCATTGCTCGGACCGATTGTTCTTACCTTACCACCTTCAGTACGTGACAAGTTGATGTGCCAAAACCGATTCGCTCAAACTTCGCACAGTCACTGCCACCCATTGCCGCTTCCCTGATCCCGCTTCCGCGGTTAGGGAACCCTTATCTATCGCGCTCTGCTTTCACCACACTTTCGGTCTTCCTCACGGCCATTTCGGACGATGGCGAAACTGTACTCGCCGCCCAGCTACCTAACGTAATCTCCGCAATCCATTCTTCCTGCCCACTGCAGAGTGATACGACAGTCTCTCCCGCGTGGACGTTGGTTTTGGCAAAAGCTCTCGTATCGTACAAGGAGACGTCACCCGCAGAGTTCGAGGCCGAACTCCCTCGGGCATGGAAGAGCGTTTGGGATTTCCTGGAATCCACGGATCGAGATACTCGGGAATCCGCAGCGGAGGCACTCGACCTCATTTCTACATGTTTTAATTCTTCTCTCATCGAAAAAGCTCTATCAGATGCGCGCCAGGGATCGGATAGCTCGATCGTTGTGAAAATAGTCGCACAAATACAGAAGGCACTGGACTCACTAACATTCGCAAGATCGATCCCAGAACTACTGTCTGTGATCTCGGCCCTCATTCGGGCTCTCCGGTATCGCGGTGGTGTAGTGACAAATCCAACAGCCGCGGAGATCCTCATGCCTAGCGTTGTGAAAAAAATCGGGGCTCTTCGTACTCAGAAGAACTTTGAATACAAGGAGGACGCGGACAAGACCCTTGGGGTCGCGATGAGTGTCATCGGCCCTGAAGCCCTCCTGAAGATCCTCCCGCTGAACCTTGAACCCTCCGATAGGTATCGCGTATGCCTTCTCCACGTTCAGCGTTTCTAACTTTTCCGCATAGAGCTGAGGGTCTAGAGCCACGCGCCTTCCTTCTCCCCCTACTCACCCAACCACACCCTTCACCCCTCAACCATTTTATCTCATACTTCGTCCCACTCACCGAACGGATGTTCGATTATCAACAAACGGCTGAAGCGGGGGGTCGAGCTTCGGAGGCAAAGGTTTGGAGTGTCTTGGTTTCGCAGATCTGGAATGGCCTGCCAGGTTACTGTCATGGGACAGTCGATCTCAGGACGGTATGAGGGTTATCGTCCACCTATTTCGTGCCTGTGATCTCACGGGACCGGTCAGGCCCTAACAACAAGCTTCTCTCAACTTCTATCGCAACTTATCTACAGCCAAGTGGAGTTGCGACCGGCGATCCTCAAAGCCTTGAAGACAATAGTGGACTCTAATATTTCATTGGCGTCGGAGGACAGTGAAAGTGAAAAGTCACCATTCATGCAGTCCCACACCGAGCATATCTCCAGATCAGCAGCTCAGGAAAATGTAGCCTTCCTCAGGATGCAGGCGGATAGTTGGCTTGCTATACTCTTTAACGTATTCGGGACGGTTGAGCGTGATGACAGAGGGAAGATCGGGGATGTTATTAAGGTCTGGGCTGGCATTGCCAAACCCGAGGTTTGTTTTGCTCCACACCCACTGCTTCGTGTGCACTCACACTTTTGAAGCATCTTTCGAAAGCATTTGCCAAAGTGGCGCAGCTATTCAAGCAAAACCTCACCGTTCCAGCTGCGACCTCGTCTAAGTCAGGAGTGAACGCGGACAGAGATGGCGTTGTTACGATGACTCAGGACCTGTTGCAGGTTCTTCTTCCTTACCTGGGCGAAAAAGACGCACAAACCTTGTTCGAACTTTCCAGTACGGAAGATGTACTGGAGAATAAAGACACGGGTGTTCAGAAACGTGGCTACAAGATTCTCAGCAAACTGGTCGAGAGTGGGGAGATCGGGATAACCTCAGAGAGCCTCATCCAACAGCTTGAGGGTAGGGTAGATGGGGTTTCGGCTGCAGCAAAAAAGGTTTGCACACACTATGTCCTTCGCTTTTCCTGGCCTCCTTACGAAACTTCACAGGATCGACTGCACCTACTTGCATTGCTCGTCAACATGCTCCCCAATACATCGTTGCATCTGCTTCCCTCGTTGATCCCAGAAGCGGTATTGGGTACAAAAGAACCATCAGAGAAAGCACGCCTCGAAGCGTTTGACTTGATTGTCACCATGGGTAAGAAGATGAAAGAGGGGGGCGTAGTCAAACGAAACCTGCTCGAAGGGATGGACGAGGATGATGCGACGGAAAGTACGTCTTTGATCAATGAACCCTTTTAAACCCGAATCAACCAACCGGACCCTGCAGCACCCGCATCTCTAGAAGAGTACTTTACGATGATTGCTGGTGGTCTCGCTGGTGCTACCCCTCATATGATCAGCGCGACGATCACTGCTATCTCCCGGCTGATTTTCGAGTTCAAAGGTCTGAATTTCTTCCCATCAGTCACTCAGCCTCGTGCTAACTTGCTGTTCCAGATGCCATTTCTTCGGAAATTTCCAACGAAATCTTTACCACGGTGATGGTCTTCCTCGACTCCGCGAACCGAGAAATTGTCAAGTCCGCCCTCGGTTTCATCAAACTCGCTATCCACATCTATCCCGCAGAAGTCATCCGCGAACATCTCAAACCGATACTCAAATCCCTCCTTGGCTGGTCTCATGGTCACAAAAACCACTTCAAGATGCAGGTTAGGTACATCTGTGAACGACTCATGAGGAAGGTTGGCTACGAGGAGTTGCTGGCCTGCGTGGAGGATAATGAAGACGGGAGGAAGATCCTAGCCAACATCAAGAAGAGGAAAGAACACGCGAAGAAAAAGAAAGCAAAGGCAGCGGAACAGCAAGATCAGGTTTGTATCGAGGTTCGTGTATCTCCCGTGCTCTCTCACAACCGACTCCCAGACGTCCGGTGCCCCCAAGCTGGCAGCTGGATCAACTTTCGAAGACGTTCTTTATGGCAGCGACTCTGAAAGCGAAGCTGAGGATGACGAAGAGGAGAATGCGGGAGGCAACAAGAAGCGGGGTAATGTTCACGGTGGTGCTCGTCTCCGCATCGACAACGATCAGCCAATGGATTTACTTGAGTCCGCCGTGACCCAGGTTACGAGTAAGTTGGATGCTTGGTTGCCGAACGCATCTAACAACTGTTTTTGGAGGTGCTCGCTCGAGGAAGAACCGCAAACCGGGCCAAGAGGCTGGCCGGTTCAAGGCTGATGCGGAAACCGGAAAAATGATCATCGAGGATGGGGACGGAGCAGACGATGAAACTATGGAGGTAGAGGAGGACGTTGTTGGGACGGCTTATCGCGACTCTATTCGCTCTATTGATGGCTTCAGTCGCGGTCCCAACGGTCGAGTAAAATTCAACAAGGACACAAAGAAGCGTCGAAGAGAAGAGTTGGAAGGCGAAACAGAAGATATCGAGATGGGTGACGTGACGGTAAACACGGGTAGGAAGAGCAAGAAAAACTCCCCAGAAAAGGTTGGGAAGGAGTTCAGATCCAGGGTTCGTCCTTATAATCACGCGCATCATATTATAACTAGACTGACTTATCGGTTGACAGAAAGCAGGCGGCGATGTCAAGAGAGGTGGGACGGATCCATATGCATATGTTACACTGCAGCAGGCCGCCAAGAAAGGTTCTGGGAGGATTACGAATAGGCGGTGAATATGTATACCTACTGTATGTCTATGTTCTGCATCGATCAGGGTATCGTGTAAACACTCGGTTAAGGGAGGTGTGATAATTAAAACGCCACTAACATGGGTTGGGTCCGTAAAGATTGAAAATTGGGAACTGGGGCTAATGGAGGATGTCGGCGATCAAATGTCCCAACCCGAGGGATCATCCCACCAAGGAACCTGGGGGTCTATCCTGAACTCCACATCGTCCACATATCTCCTGAGCTTCCCAAGGGCATTGTCCGGGATCCGCTCGTGCTCGTGCTCCGCTACAAGAACGAGTGTATCCAAAGGAACGCCATATTCCTTTCTGGTGGCAAGGAGGCCTTCGAGCTTGACGGTACTAAATGAGTCTTCCGGGGAGATGTATATCGCGAGTTTCCGAAGTGAGGGACAAATGATCTCCGGTTCCGTTGTCTGTAGAACAGCAATGAACGATTGACTTGAGCAGTCGAAGAGAGTTATTGAGCTGAGGTTTTCCATTGTCCGGAAGACCTGGAAGTGGGGAGCTTCGGAAGCTTCGTATTGGCCGACGTATCCCTGGAAACCGTCGAATAGTATTTTCTCGACTTCTGTCCCGGATATTGGTTGGAAGGAACGGATGGCTTCATATGAAAAGCTACCGTCCTCGAGGTCTTCGATCGCTTCTGCGTTTGAGGCGGTGATGTATATCGTCCCGTTCGGTCCTATGTAGCGGAGGGAGCATATGTCTGATGTGGTGATCGAAAAATTGATAGCAGTGACATTTCTCGCCATCGGGATGTGCTCCAAGGACGATGGGAGGAAATGCTCGGTGATGCCTTCTCGACTCGACACGACATCCGCGCGCAGGGTTACGTCCACGCCGACGGGCAAAGATAGATGGGAGATGATTCCTGTCCGAGCCGAACGTCCAACAAGTTCGAGCTGGTTGAGGCGGGGTAGATGGACGATCCGGTCTACGTCGTCATGAGATCCAACGTCGTCACTTAGTGGTCCAGCAGCCACCATCACCAGGTTCTCCAAGAGCGGGGTCTGCTCGAGGAATTCCAGCAGGTCAGCCATTACAGGTTCGCCGTGCACCGTATACTGGAGACTGAGGTGGGTCAGGTTTGGGGTGCGAAACTGTGTCAAGTCGAATGTCGCGCGCTCGACAGTGAACCGTCGTAGTTCGGGAAGGTCCCCCTTGAAGATTGTTGGAAGATACATCCATGACGCACTACGGGGTGCGATAACCAACGTCTTCAGTTTTGGAGCTGGGCTCGAAAGATCGCGACATAGGGCAGTAGTGTCTATCGTAATCATTGGATGGGCGATCAACAATTCTATACGGTCGACGTTTGGAGCGATGAAGGTCCTGAGAGCGGTGTGAGAGAAACGTGGCCGGAGGTAGATGCGTAGTGGGGCCGCCTTGGCTCGTTCAAGGAAGAAAAAGGTTTGTTCTTCACCCGCGCAGTGTATCTCTGTCCAGAGCGACGCAAATGAGAATAAGGTCGTGCGCCAGTGTCGACAAACGTGAGTCGCAGAGATAAGATCCCTGCCTGGCCACCGATGAGCGAGGACTGTTGCGAACACCTCAGGGGGGAGTCGGTTGATCTGGCTGAAGGAATTTATGAGGGACTTGAGGCGAAACGACGCGGCCGCCATCCCCTGCTCCATCCTTACGATCTGCGGCGCGGTATCTCAGCAATGTACGCCCCGAGAGATGTTCAAGGTGTGCGGACCTCATCGACTTGAATTTTAGAAAACCTGCGACATGTAAACAACAGGCTGGAATTCTGGCTGCGTCACGTACCTGTCTGGATCAGTAGAGATTTCGAGCAGTTTGTAGGAGAATGCGCTGAACAATTCCTGGAGCGAGAGTTCCTGTCCCCGGTAGAGCGCGGTCATCGTGGTTCGCGCTGCAAACCCAGATCATCCCCCACACCGCAAGCGGGAGTTGAGCCTGCCAACCCACTTCCCACGATGGTTCCGTCTGCTCGTTGCAGTGAGTTCAAACCGAGGCTAACTGTCGTTCTGATTTTCGCCCCCACCACGACCAGAGACACAATCGGTCCGGTTTGGCCGTGTCTTGCATCATTAACTGGGTGGGTGTGATTATGGATAAGGATACGGAAGTGTACGAAATTTAACGACTGGTAGCTATGAAACCACGCGGGCACCTAAAAGATACCTGTCACCGTAGAACGACTGGCTGAAGTAGGTCATGTGGAAACGACGGACAAGCCGGTAGGCCTCGGACGGGGTCGAGCACCGAACCAGATGCCTCGAAGTAAGGGAAACCTTTGCGCTACAACGTGACATTAGACGAAGACCAAAGCATATAGTGCACCCCCGGAACTCACGGCTCAATTTTGACGATGCTCTCCTGACCACTTTCATCGGATAGCCGGAATGCCCTCAGATAGTTTCTCAAACCATCCGGGGGTAATTTCCCAGGGAGACCCCACATAATTACATTCTTTCCATTCCCGGAAGTCCCACCGTTAGGCCCGTTTCCGTCGATGAGCCCCTTCTTAGCAGCTTCCTCACGACCAAATAAGCCGCGCATCCTCCCAGCAGAAAAGGGATTCGGAACAGTGGTGGCACTAAGTGATAGGGATGACATTGTCGTATCTCTTAGCAAGCGCAGGTTGCGGGATATAGAGTTTTGGGAGGATAGTGACAGATACGCGGTTCCAGTTTGCCGGAAACGGTCGTAATCCATGGATACTGGCACAGGAGGAAACATATCAGATCCCAGGATAGCTACGAGAGGTGACCGACTCACTTCCGGAGATATTTTCAAGACCCCGTGTCTGCGCCAGCCTCCGAACATCCTGTGGTAGGGCGGTTTTTGGTAGGCCAGTCACTTGTATGTGTGACTGCGGTAACCACGCTGTATCTCACTTAAGAAAACGGGTCCCACCCCCAAAAACAATGAAAGCGTACCAGATGAGCGAGGACTGAACGCCTGCTGTACCGGACGCGTCCAACGCATCCTTGAAGCTTGAAGAGTTGACGGAACAATCGGTAACTTCCGAGATCACTCTCCCTCGCAAAAATGAGGCAGAAGAGAGCCAAGGCGTATCGGAAGCTAATGGCCCTGTACTCAACGTCTTTCGGGTTCAGACAGCCGTACCAAGTACTCCGTAGGTCCTTTCTCTTTGATAATTTTTCTTTCTCACCTGTGGTTTCACCTGTGGGTTATAGTCGACTCGGAGATGTGTAAAACTGCACACCAGGGTGTTATCGACCTACCTAATCAGCTGGCCACTGTCTTGCAAGGGACCGTAAAACCTAGTGCGTTTCACCCCCTCTCAGCTCCTTCCGTCTGATTGAACAGGCCTCGCCAAGTCAAGTGATAACGCAATGCTGTATTCATGAACTTTATCTCCAAGGGAAAGTCATTCAACCTGTGGTGGACCTTGCCAAGGGTTTTGAACGAAGGAAATGTAACCACAGAGAGGCTATTCCTGGGGATGCATGCCTGAAAGATGTCATCGGTAACTTTGTTGTTCCAGCCTTACTCCGTAAGCTAAGTCTGAGCCTGAGCAGGCGAAACGAACAAACACCGCTACGTCGTTGCTACACAGTCACAGCCCCTACGTTCGTCACTACGCGACATCCCTGCCGTACCTATCGTTCATATCAATCGTTCGGTGATGATTCTCGAACCACCCAGCGATGTGACAGTGAAAGCCAAGGAAAAAGTGAGTCAAATGTGTCAGGTCCACAGTTTCTGTTATTGATCGCCTTTTTAAAGGTGGACGAGGCTGCACTTCGGCCCTCTGAATCCGAGTTAGCCAAGCTCCCCGCCTCCGTTCAACAAACCGAGCCCCCCAAGATGAGAAAGAGGGGGCCTAAGGGCCCCAACCCTCTCAGCGTCAAAAAGAAGAAACCTACCGTTCCACAGCCCACCCAACCTAAACCAAAGTCCAAGTCCATCCCAACAGGTTCCAAACGAAAACTGGATGATGAGCCGGATGACGTTCAGGCATCCGCTGAAAATGACCAAGATCCTGGCGGTGGACATAAACGGAAGAGGAGGCGGAAAGCGAAATCTGAACTCTCCGCCGACCATGATGCGTCATGAACACTGGACCTCGCATGTATCCTTAGCACCACGCGTTACAATCATTTTACTCCCATACATATTTTCTAAAATTCTTCTGGGACCCACGGGGGGAATAAATTTTGCAGTGCCCCGTGGCTCAGTTGGTTAGAGCGTGTGACTGTTATGCAATGGCATCACAAGGTCGAGAGTTCAAGCCTCTCCGGGGCAGTGATTTTTTGCTTCCCTGAGGTTGGTCTGAGTGTGACTGGTGATTGTTGTTGGAAGTGAACTTCGTGCACTCGTGGTTTGAGATTTCCCTCCACCATGCAGGCAGAAGTCCAACAGTTCGGCGCGCTGCTGCAATCGCTCAACCTGACTACTGGGTTATTCAAACCGACACCTACGCCTCCTTTGCTTTCTGCCCTTGGGGATGGTTCCTCATTCGACCCCTTCGGAATCTCTGGCAACACCTCCATCGCTTCTTCTGATCCTCTCGGCTTCGGTATTCAAGGCAACTGTAGTCCAGAACCCTACTCAGCCCCACCCGTTACCGACCAGGAATTTCCGCCGTTCGACTCTGCGAAGGCCGCGATATTCCGGTATCGACAACAGCAGTCCGTAAACCTTGGGTCCTGGTTGGTGGTGCATTTGTAACCGTTCGTCATCGCTAGTTCAATCTCCCCCAACAGGTTTGTTCACGAAGACTGGATGTCGCCGTCATTGTTCTCGTGTGCTTCTGGTCCTAAAGTCTCTGAACTGGATATTGCGTACGGTTGGGGCTCTGCGGAAGGTGCTCGGTCTGTTCTCGAACGTCATTGGGACACTTGGATCACCCAGTCCGATATGGACTACCTTGCTGGAATTGGGATCAATACCGTACGATTACCAATTGGGTACTGGAACCTTGGGCCAGAATACTGCAGAGGCACCAACTACGACCAAGTTTTGTCTGTCTATCAAAACTCTTGGCCGAGGGTAAAACGGGCGATAAATATGGCGGGAAAATCTGGACTAGGCGTTCTAGTTGATCTGCATGGAGCCGTCGGGAGCCAGAATGGGCAAGGGCATTCCGGTATATCTGACGGCGCGACTGGCCTATTCCACTCCCAGTCTAACATGGACCGCACCGTCAACGTTTTGACTTTTCTCATGAGAGAGCTCGCGCCGGTCACGAACGTGGTCGGGATTCAGATGCTCAACGAACCTCAGGACGTACCCGAACTCATCCCGTTTTGTACGTCGGGAATATTATTTGTCATACGGCTCGATTACTCACACGGATAAACAGATGAGAGAGCTATCACGGAGATGAGGGGAGCTTCGCCGCATGGGAGCACCTTTCCTTTATACCTGCACGACGGTTTCAATCTTTGGAAATTCAGCGACTTTGTTCACGGACGACAAGACTTCGTTGTGCAGGACTACCATTCATACTACGTGTTCACTCCGTCGGACGCTTCTACACCTGCTTCCAAGCATTCTGAAAACGTCGAAAACGGTATTTTTCAAATGTTAATAAGCGCTTCTGGGAATCAACGTCGAAATCTCGTCATCGACGAATGGTCCTGTGCTCTTACGACTCAAAGCTTATCATTCGAGAAGGATCCTGATGAGGCACGGAGGAGGTTCTGCACCGGACAGATGGGTGTCTATGCTACCACAGCGGCGGGGTGGAGTTTCTGGGGTACGATCTTGTTCGATCATCCTTCCTGCAGGCTGACGGAGGGGGTGAACAGCGTACAAGAAGGAAGACTGCGATCAAGATCCCGGGTGGTGTTTCAAGGCTGCAGTCGGGAGAGCTCTCCCGCCAACCTTCTTCTCGTACGGCCAAACCTCGAAGACTACGTTCTCATCGAGCGATATCGCATCCCTCTTTCCAGATAACCGCCTGCCTGCCACAACCGGGCTGATGGCAAAGATCAAATCCGTGGCGGAACCCTTGTGGCCTAAGAGCCACAAACGCGAACTACCCGTGTATCATCCAGGTTTACACCCCTTCGATGTTTTTTACCACCTCGTTACGCTGGGAAGGAAACGGAACGAGCCGCTAGTCAGCTCCCTCGCAGCTGATGCTGTCGCCACCAAAGGACATTCTGATGGGTTAATGACTGCCAAGATTTTCGCTCTTATGGACTTCTCGAGGCTCGGATTTATCGATCAGTATGTGAACGACAGCATTGCAGCCTTAGGACCAGATGTGATCGATGCGGGGTCTCGACAGGAATATAGGGATGCATTCTTGGGAGGCTTAGCGGAGGGTGAAGCAAATGTTCGAAATATGTTACAGGCCTAGTCTACTGGAAGGCATAGGGTTATTTCATTATACTTTTTTAACCTTCGCTTTCACCGTCCGATTCTGCTCCGCGCCCGATAGGAAGATGAGAAGAATCAGAGATAAATTGACGGCCAGTAGTATAAGGGACGAGGTATTTGTAGAGGGGAATACATTCCACGAGTATTCGACAGCAACCAATAGCAAGATCCTAGGTTATATCGTTAGCAACAGCTCGACGCGAATTGAAGCGACTGACTGTAAGAGGAAGAGCGGGGCTTGCCGCTTCCATCCAGAAATTTGGCTCGATTCAAGTAACGACTTCCACGTAAGCAGAGGTAGCTGCTGAGCGTACCACGAGTAAAACTGGTAATGCAGAGAACGTGCACAAGTCATTCCAATGAGGTTGCATGTGAACAAGATCACAACTATGGCTGCATTGAAACGTCAGCAGTGGCACAGGTCAGTGCTCGGGGAGTACTCACAGTCGGATGTCATTGGTAAAGCTACAGGGGGTTTTGTAGGGTACTTGATCGCCTTGGTGATCGCAGCAAATGGTCCGCGAGGATCGGCAAACCACCGTCTCAAGAGAAAAATAACGAGGATTACGAGGTGGATAGTAAGAAGACCCTTTGCAAATGGCTTGCTTGTGAAGATCTCCTCTGGAACAAACCGCCAGTTGACGGTCCATTTGTATAGGAACATTCGTGAGAAATCAAAGGCGCCGGCAAGGTACTCCCAAGGGTATTCTCGTAGGAATGGGAGACCAAGGAGGCCCTGAAATGCGACAATCACTGCAACGTGCTCGATCGTCGTAAGCAGACCCTTCTCCCTGCACGTCACCACCATGATACCGGGGAGGTATAGCATATTCGACATCTTCACAGATAGAGCACCACTAGACAATGCGTTAGTTTCCATCGAGGGTTAAATCGCGGGTACCCGTTGTGGAACTCACGCATAAAGGACTGTCCCGATATTTAGAAATCCACTGCAATAAGCGAGGATGGATGCTTGAACACTGACAGCTGCCCAGCAGTCATTAAACATCCGCAGACCGTATATCGAATGGAGTCTCTTGCTCAATGGCAGTAAAAGTAATAGCCAGTTTGGGGCTGCAGCCTTCCTATAAATAGCAGACGTGAGGGCAACCGAGATCAGATAGAGTCCGCCGTAAATGTGTTGGGCGAGGCGGATTTTCTTTCCAGAATCCGTCAGCGCATACAAGAGGCGGTGTATGTATACATGGCCGGCCGGATACCTGTGAAACGTGAACAACTGCTATATTTCATTCCGCCCAACGCAACAAGTACTCACACAAGCGGCCCAGTCGGTCCATCGATCAGAGAGTAATTCCGTTCACCCTGAAGATACTGTTCGATATGGTACATATATGTCTCCCAGTCGATCTCTGTGTCTGTGAAAACGCGTTCATTTTCGTGTCTTGATTGCCGTAAGTGAAGCAAGAGGTGTCTGACATCGTACGAAGCGGATTATGAGTTGTGTCAAGAGTGTATCTCCTAGAAGCACGAGGATAGCCGTGTACCAGTAGTACGAGGGGTCGAAAAGCAGCAGTTGGCCAAGCTTCTGGAGTCTCCGAGCAGTCGTAGTGGGCATCGTGGTCGGTGACGAATACATGAGTGATCGACATCACAGGTTTGTATATCTCGTCAACTGCCTTGATCTCACCACCAAACCGTTCTGGCTTATCTTCCTTGCTGTGGTCATTGACAACGAGGCGGATGCTTTTTGTCGCTCATAGTTTACAATGGCAGTCCAGCGAGTCACGGTGACGTACGCCACGTCCCCGAACCTACAGTCTCAAACCGATCTCTGGGACCAGCTCCGGTCCGCTATCGCTGCACAGCTGCCCCTCCGAAATCTCCACTGGAAATCAACATCTCGGTCTTCAATACGAACGGTTCAAGAACTTCATATAAATCTCGTCTCATTCGACAGTGTGCCTGGGGAAACCGCCTCACAGATTCCAGCGAGTTGGCTGGAGAGACCATTGCTGAATTTCTATGTGCTGACATGCGACGTACGTTCTATACTTCACTCCTAACACGGCACCGGGGTACCCAACTGCTTCTCCCAGGATATTGAGGCGTACAAAACGACCGTCCGCAAGCAAATAAAGGATTGGTACGCTCAAGCGACACAGCGGCGAAACCAGGAGTGGATGATCGTCTACCTTGTGTCTCCCGATATACGGTCATCGGGAGGGACGTTTTTAAAGATGAAAGGAACAGTCTTGGATAAAATCCGTGCGGAGTATAACACTGAAAAGCGAGACAGGCTCGTCTTCTCACAGATCACCGGCGAACATGAACCTGAAACCATCTTTCTAGATGTGTGCAGCTTTCGTGGTCTCCCGGAAAGGACAATCCGACCACTTGGGTTGAATTCAGCTCCAAGTTGAAAGACGGGCTGTTGAGTGCATTCGATGTTGTTGTCACGTTTCGGGAGGAGGAAGTCAAACGGTCCGAAGGCCAGAGGCAAATGCCTGGATGGAACTTCTGTACATTTTTTATTCTCAAGGCAAGGTCTCGTACCAGTTCCCTCTTCTACCTGGCTCACGACTCCTTAGGAAAGCCTCGCCTGCTTGTTCGAAGGGATGGGACTGTATGAAGATGCCCTTACCCAATACGATGAACTGGAAAGCTTGTTCTTCCAAGTGTCGAAGGAGAAGAGTATGACCTGGTTCGGCACATTTATATCACCTAGTCCGAAGGACGACAGTGCCCCCCTTCTGTCGTTAAACAAGAAGGCATATCGTGATCTCATTCTCGCAAACACAATTACGGTTTTCGACTTCCGTGTCTACATACTTGCACGCCAATGTCTCATCCTTGGCATGATGGGAAGAGTTTTGGATGTCTGTCAGAAATCCAGCGCCTTTCTTGCGATGTTTGGAAAGCGACTCAGAGAAGCACAGGTGTGTAAGGACTATTCGGCATATCCACCTATATATCTGATAACCGACGGAGGGGGTGTTGCCACGGTTCTTCGTCGAGTCCTGGACTTACTCTTCCGCATTAAGCGTTGTAGAGCAGGCAGAGAATTGGGCACAACCCTTCAATCTAGAGAGTGCAGCAATCATAAGATTCAGTGCTGCGAAAGGAGGTTTGTTGGAGATGGCTATCCATCAGGTGCGAACTCACGGATAATCTTGGACCCATCTGATGTATCCCAGTAGCTGGATGTTATCGGCGTGATCGTCGGTCACCTACCAGCGTCGCTTCCGTTTTCTGTTTCGGAGATCTCTTCCACGACATCGGACCGAAGCAATTCACGTTCCTCGCAGAAGATATCTCTGGTAGAGATTCTTTCTGCCATACAGGATCGAACGGCATTCTATGACCTCTACGTCAATCTGACGAACAGGACGATCGATGCGTATGCAAAGGGGAATCGAAGGAAGTTTGCAGTGATGTTGCATGGTAAATTGGCAGCTCTCGACGTGTACGCTCCGCACTTGTATCTCTGGGAACATTTTTCCAACAACCTCACAGCCACCGAAATCGGCTGCCAAAAGCGTACCAAACATTTTCAGAGTTACCTGGGCATTATGGTCCTGGGGGGTGGTCATCGTTGCAATCCTTCATGCGTTACCAGGCGATTCTGATCCACGCACGGAGTGAAAGGGCTCGGGACCAGGAGTGGGTGATGCTCGTGACCGAGTTCCTTAAGATGTATGCCAGCGATCTTTCCCAGGAGCTTTTTGGTCAAGTTACGGATCCAAAAGCGTACCTTTCAGCACTTACGGAACAACTAAGGTCTGCAGCCTCTAAGCTAGAATCAGGTTCGTTCGAAGAGTAACGCCGTAAATGCGAACTTATGAACCCACTCAGACGTGCCGATCGAGGATCACCCTGCGTTTACGATAGAGATACCCAAACGCACCGCACGACCAATCGGGACTGTGGACGGATACACACTTGATGTGGTCATTCGTAATGGCCTACCATCGGTGGGTGTGCTCGAATTATTGACCGTCATTCGAATGATAGCTTTCGTATAGGACTTATCAGTGGATGAAGTGAGGGTTGTATTGGTTGGGCAAGAAGCGGAGAGAATGTCTTTTACGACGACGGGAGATAAAATCCTGAACTCAGGGTCTACGGAAGTAACGTTACGATGCACAGTAAGTTGGGCATTCCCCCTCCTTTTTGCTGCGGGCTAACTGTGTCAGTCATCATCATCTGGCCCATTTGTGTTTGACCACAGTGAAGTGCGATTCTCCAAGCTATTATTCCAGCGGAACCATCGAAAGAAATCCCACATGTCGCGTCTGGCAGATGAACTTCCTGTTGTGGTGCGGGTACCGAAAGATCCAGAGTCGATAGATATCAAAATGGATCAGCCACGACAGAGTACGTTTGATGAAAAGTTTGCATTCTCGTGGCGGACGATTGACCGCCTGCGTAGTCGAGCTTGGGGCTCCATCGTATGCACAGGTGACACTGACCACCGGACGAAACCAGATCTCCCACGCAACACTCAAATTTTCATCTCACGTCGGGGTCAGGTTCAATTTTTTGAACGCGTCTTCCGCGAGTGAGGGTGAGCCGATAGTTCCCTGTAGAACCAGCCCCGGCCCATTTACGATAACATAGAGTTCCCTTTGATAACTGCGGAGGATAGGCTGACGATCATGAACGTCCCGGAGCGAATGCCGGTCACCTTCTTCCTACCATACTCCGGCACGTCAGCGTACACTGCAATCGTCAGTACGAACACTCTTCTGCGCAGAAACCCGTTCGGCTTATACTCGATCCTTAGAAAGTGAACATCAGGGTGGAGTATGTCACGGATACTGAGTCAAGCCTGACGAGGACACTGAGGTTACAACAAATCGTTCCGACGTTGCTCCCGGTTGCGGTCAACGTCCAGGATTTCTTCAGAGCCACGAGGTATTCAGCGAATCTTTCTCTTGCTTGTTCAACAACTCATTTAACTCCAAGCATTTTCACGCGGTTCTCTGTTTCGACCACATCAAACCAACACGTTCGCATATTTTCTGCCAAGCTTGTCCCAGAATCCGGCTCACCTGGTCAAACCCTAATCTCGCCATGCACCTCTCGGTCTTCTGGTATCTTGGTATGTTGGCTTACACCAGCTCCCCTTTTGCTACTCTCAACACCATTCGAGACGGTCACGCCAGCCCAGCCCGCCAATTTCCTGTTCAAGATTGAATCCGACCTGGGCCAAGGTGCGGAGCCCATTGATGTCCGTCCGTTTATTTGATTTACCCCAGCGGTAGTGGGCGAAACTCTCAAACTGCGCATTGTGTACCGGGAGTTTAGAAAGGGCAAGTGGGAACTGCGGACTTGGACGTATAGTAGTGACACTTATGCCTTTCCAGAGGTTGAAACATTGATCGAACGATCTGCCGACAAAGCGCTGGAAGATTTTCCTGCCCTCGTAAATCGCCGGTCAAGTCTCGTTCAGTCCATGGTCAAGGCCCTCGAGATGGACTCTAAGTGGATACCGTTGTATAACATTACTGGGAAACTCGAGGCGCCGCTGGTTCCAGACCTTGAACCGGAGCTAGAGCCTGTAATTTCTAAAACCAAAAAGGTACCCTCATGGTTTATGGTTAAGCGGGTTACTGACTGGGGCAGTAGCTGCTCGCAGATCATCGGGTCAAGCCGGAAGATGACGACGACACATGGAGAGAAATCATCTTCCCTGTCGACGTCCCACAGATGAATGTGATTTCAACTTTCAATATTACATCCGAACCCCTGCTAACAACAAACCTTTCGGACAGATCGTCGCCTCTGCACGGGTTGAGTTAATCGACCATCCCACATCCAAGACGAAGCTGTCGAGCAGTACACCGCTGTATGCAGGTCAACCAATCCAAGCGCTCCTCAGCATCAGTACTTCTTTCCATTGGGGACCGGGGAGTCACGAGGGAAAGAAAGAAAAAACGTACAGGATGAGGTTTGATATCGAAGAGTTACTCAATGACTGGCTGGTAAGCGGCCAAAAGAGAGGAGACTTCCTGGCGAAAGTGCGCACCGTCACTCGTTCAACCAAATTGCTGCTGAGACTTGAACCAGGATGGTGGAACTTACACCACGCCAATCACTCTTGTAGCTCTCCATCACGGAGAACTGCCCCTACCGAGAGCCTCAGCCACTCCTCTTCCTGTCGCCGGTGAGCTGACCATGGGGTCTGTCATGCTGCCTGGCTGCGAGACATACCAAGAACGCGGTGCCCACAAGGTCTTGGTGTTGCCAAGAGGAGGCCGAAGCACTTACGTGGTCGGGATGGGCAACAATGAATGAGGGAGGTCGTTCCTAATCATGACATAGTTCGGCCGCGTAAGTCATACAATCTAATTTACAGCATAAAAAATACAGCGCAATAAAAACAGGGAAACTCATAGTTGAGGTCAAATGGCCCTCTGCTCCGTCCGTCTCGCAAGTACGGAAGTCTGTAGCCGCTTCAACAATGGCCGTGGCAAGAGGGTACCTTCCTGTTTTTGGAAGTTAAGGTTGTTCTTGACGTCCGCGATTGCCCTGGGCGAGGGTAGCTGCGACTGAGGGGGAAGGGGTGGGAGTGGCTTGAACACGTTTGGTTGTCCACATCTGGTATCGCAGACCACGTTCGCTTCGACCAATATTTCCTTTGCAACCCGACACCGAGAGTCCGATCGAACAAGTCTCTCCAAGGTCTCAGTCTGTACAGATTGTTAGGCGTGTTATAAGTAGCAGAGGACCTTGTTGCGTACCTGGGAAACGTTTCTGTAGTGAGAAGCTTGGCCCGTCAACATCTTTTCTGTGTCCACCTGAGCGCACCGCTTGGAACAGTACTTGTTATCTCGGTAAGGGGATGCCAGACTACCGCAGAAACAATTCCTCGGAGACCCCGGAGACTGTGGAGACTGTGGAGACTGCATGTCTGGGGAGGTGGTCTGTTGGGAACTGGGCGGTGCATGTAGGAGGCTCCTTAAAAACGGACGGCGGAAGTTTTGAAGGCCACACACGGCCGCATCAGCACGGTTTTGTCGGTTTTCTGTAATTGCAGAGCCACTGCCATGGGTACGGCCAATTCAGAACCGTGGATTTGTACGCCGGGTTTGGCATGGCAATTAAGAAAGCAAGCGACAAGAAAGAGTAGGGTGATCAAGGTCGGACGTGGAAAAGAGTTGCGCCAATTCCGATCGAAAAGAAAATCTCACTTCTTCCGCCTGGTCCACGGCCTCGCTCGACATAAAAAATGCCAGAACCCGAGGAAGCTTCGACATCCTCGACCGAGGTCACATTCAAGTCATTGGGTCTGATAGACCCGTTGCTAGATGCTCTGGAGCAGATGAAATTCAAAGCGCCTACCGATATACAAGCCGAAGCCCTCCCTCACGCCTTCCAGGGCCGGGATATCATTGGGGTAGCATCCACAGGTTCGGGAAAGACCGCTGCGTTTGCGCTACCTATCTTACAGAAGCTCTGGGAGGAGCCAAGAGGACTGTTCGCGTGCGTCATCTCACCAACTCGAGAACTTGCCTACCAAATATCCCAACAATTCGAAGCTTTGGGTTCTGCAATGGGCGTACGCTGTGCCGTCATCGTAGGCGGAATGGACATTATGTCTCAGAAGGTTGCTCTGGCAAAGAAGCCGCATGTCGTCGTCGCTACCCCTGGTCGGCTGAACGATCATCTCGAAAACACTAAGGGATTTAGTCTTAGAACTCTCAAGTTCCTGGTGAGGAATTTACCGCAGGGACGCCCGACAGCTGTGCTGATGGTTCCTACGTTAGGTGCTCGATGAGGCCGATAAGCTGTTAGACTTGGATCTGGGCCCTGTCATCGATAAGATTTTGAAAGTAATACCCAAGGAACGGACCACCTATTTGTTCTCCGCGACTATGACAACAAAAGTCGCAAAACTGCAACGTGCGAGTTTGTCCAACCCCGTCAGGGTCGAAGTTTCGTCCAAGTATGCCCGCGTCCCGATTGTTACTTTAGTGGCTTACAATACCAATTTAGGTATTCCACCGTTTCCACCCTCCTACAATACTACCTCTTCATCCCAATGGTCAAAAAAGATGTGAACCTCGTCTATCTAGCGAACAGCCTGGCCTCGAACTCCATCATCATCTTTACGAGAACCGTCCATGATGCCCAAAGGTACGTCCGTTGGCCGTGGAGATCGACGCCGTGTTGAAATCGACCAAGGTTATCGATCATACTCCGTACCCTTGGCTTCCCTGCTGTTCCTTTGCATGGCCAGTTAAGTCAAAGCGCTCGACTTGGAGCGCTGGCAAAGTTCAAAAGTGGCGGTCGGAAGATCTTGGTCGCCACGGACGTCGCAAGTCGGTGAGTGTTTCAGCGGTCGTTCCTTTACCTCCGGCCACAAGCTTACCGGGTACAGAGGGTTGGACTTGCCATCCGTTGACGTCGTCATCAACTACGATGTTCCCACCAGCTCGAAAGACTACATTCATCGAGTGGGTAGGACAGCGAGGGCGGGTCGTTCTGGAAAGTCGATAACGATCGTGACGCAATACGATGTTGAGCTGATGCAACGGGTTGAGGCTGTCATAGGCAAGAAGATGGAACTGTGGCCGACGGATGAAGAAGAGGTGACACTATTGCGCGAACGGGTGGATGAAGCTTCACGGCTCGCCGCAAACGAGCTGAAGGACCAGAGCAGGGCTGGTTCTATGAAGAGGCGAAGAAGGGAGGTGGGGTTGGCTGGTGATGCGGATAGGGACGATGACATGGTGGAGGCTGGTATGCCGTCAAAAAGGAAGAAGAAGCGGTCATGAGCTTGACATGGGTGTTTTCCCACCTGGTATGAAGTTTCGCTTGCGGTGTACATAAAACTGGCGAACGGAGAGACTTACTTTAAACACACGAGTGACCGTTGGTGATGTTGTAAATGCAACCGACAAAGAGAGGGATTTCGTTATATCAGGGCATTTTCGCGACCACCGATGGACGCTTCCGGCAGCAAAAAAACGACACCTGTGAGATTCGAACTCACGCGTGCAATGCACAACCGCTGACACCCTGGTGAAACCAGTAGCAGGCGATCCCGTTAACCACTCCGGCAAAGTGCCCTTGCAAGCCGTTGGGTATCAGATAATCTTATCAGCCATTGATCGGGAAGGGGTAGGAGACAACGTGTTTGCCTGGTGTTCACAAAAGAATTACATGCCCAAAATTCTGAATGAAGGAGTGCCTTTCATCGTTAATCATTCTCTACCTCGTCGAGGACTATCCCGATGACCTGTTTCTATTCGGATAACCCCCAATAGTAAATATTACAAACCTAGTACCCCGAGAGGGTCTAAACTTTTGTCCGTCGGTATTGAATCTGAACTTCTTGTATGATCTACAACCGGCTCCTCCTCCTTCACTACTGGGGCCTGAGGTTTTGGTAAGGAGGAAGAGATTACCGGATCGTGAGGTAACCCTCGGCTATCCGCTCCAAACAAGTCACTCAACCTCTTCGAAGCCGGGGGCCGAGTGGGTGGGGCCGGAGAAATCTGATTATCCTTGACCGACTTCCAAGGATTATCTGAAAACCCTGACGATGAAGGCGGTGGTGTTCTCCCTCCTCTCACGGTCGTAGAAGCCCAAGGGTTCGTCGTGGCGGTCGAGTAATCGATTGGCCGCGGCCCCGGACTCCAAGGAGACGACGGAGTGGAACTAGAACCAACGGCTTGACCTTCTCCCCAAACGCTGAGCTCTGACCTGCTCTTCAACTCCCCCTCTCTGGGTTCCTGGTTCGGCCCCGTAGAAACGTTCCTAAACTCTTTCGTCACGTCCTCCACAGCGCCTTGTACGACAGAAAAGGCCGCCGAAGCGTTGGTCGATATCCGTCCCCACACCGATCTCATTCCTCCTGAGGATAACGCGTCCCCTCCAGCGTTAGATTTGGAAAAGGGAGAAGGCGATCGTCCAATACCAATAGACGGTTGTCTCGTCGGCGTGAGCGCTTGTCTAGGCTCCGATTCCCTCTCTTCATCATGGCGCATCGGAGAAAGGGGGTTCGGAGGCGAAATGCTGCCGACGATCGAGGACACCAGGGGATTTAATCTCGAAAGCGACGGCGACGGCGTGATTCCCGGTGACGACAACAAAGGGTCATCTTGCTGACCTTCGACCGGGCCGACAACCTCCACCGCCCCCTGCGGCTGAGCAACTACAAATTTTCCGTTCATCTCCTCGTCCGTCCGTCCGTACAGGTCGTGCCAGAACCGTATATCCTTGGGATTCGGGATGAGTACACCCATGTCTGGCTTCCCCTCCTTCCGGCCCAGGTCGTCAAGGGAGGGATCGTAGTCTGGATTCCTGTTCTTCTCCATCTCCTCTGGCGTATTGAGCCAGTCCCATATGCTAACGGTAGACTCGAAAGGAGGCGGTCCACCAGCTTCATCTACCTTCCTATCCTTCTCGTTGTTCCAGAGAAACGTCCCAAACTGGCAGGAATAAAGGTGATAGTACAGCTGATGAAGGAACCGTTCATTGAATTCGAACCGTTCGGGGAATTGCCTCTGCACCTGTCGGACGCATTCCAGGAACTGGTGGAAGACAGGACTCGTCTCTTTGAGGTGACCCGGCGAGGTGAATTTATTCTGGACGGATGCAAAAAACGCCTGGGCTGCCTCAGCTCCTCCTCCTCCTCCGCTGCCTTCGGCTGGAGATAAAAAGAACTTCTCCGAAGAGAGGTGTCCACATCGATCCAGGAACTTGTGTCCGAACGACAACCAGTCTTTCTCGATCAATATCTGGAACCCCTCTATCGTCCGATAGTAAGGATCCAAACACAGTTGAGCCATCGCGGAAAGTTGTGAAGTCCGATCCCAACCGTCCGAACAGTGGATGAGGACATGAGAGGAGTTGATGTGAACGTTCTTGACGATGAGAACCGTTCCTTCTATCACAGCACTCAAATGCCTCAGCCAGCCGGACCTTCGAAGGGCTTCCCTATCCACGGTGGTCACTACCGAGTCGCCGAGGCCAGAGTCGTCAGGGAGCCTCGTTTCTCGAATCGCCTCGACGACTTTAGCGAGGGACTCGCGCATCGTGTGAATGTGATCGATACCCAAATACGCCTTCCTGGCATCCTTGTAATAGTCCATGTTCTCCGTCCCAGCCCCCTTCGCCGTATTCGCCATGGCGTTGGCGGTCGGTCGAGCGTCGATGATCAAATTCGTACACGTCGAACCGTAGACATTAGCGGCGACGCGGGATTCGGGTGAATGATGGGTTTGGAAGATCGCCTCGATGAGCTTCTCGTCTTGGATCGATCGGTTGTTCGTTAAGCCGACCATAGGCTGGCTAGACCGAGTGATGCTCCCCTGAGTTACGCGATGTGAGACGGACAATAAAGGATGCGGGGGGGGGGACGATCGGGACTCACAAAATTGGTCCGGTGAAGGTATGTCAGAGCAGGTATCCTAGCTTTGCTCCTGTACTTTGCGGCGTACTGCAGCACGTTGTCGCTGATCCTGGTGGGTACGACCATACGAGTAGGATAGGTCGGGCAAAACTATGAGGTCTTGAATGTTATTGGCGAACGAGCATATTACGCAAACGGAGCGGGGGACTTACCGAGTAATCCTTATTGATATCCGTAAACCGCCAGGCCTTGGTCCGGGAACCGATCCCCATCCGACCGAATTCTTCGCGAGGGGAGTATACCGACCATCCGTTTCTAGTGGGAAGGGGTGGATTTGGAACGTATGAAAAAGCATACAGCTGGGTTACGGAGTCTGGAAGGTTTGAATTTGTCAGCGTTCCTTCAGGACGAGCGCTAGGAGGGGGGAGAGGGCAAAGACTTGCTTGCGACAGTGAGCTCTTTAATGCTCTCAAAAACATCCGATGCCTCTGTGTCCCTTTCGAAAGAAAGCAGGAGGTTCTCGAACGTCCTCGTCCGGATCGTGAGCGGACTCTTCCCGGTTAAAGTTTGTGGAAGCCGGGTGACGAGAGATATCAAGGGATACGGGACCTGTCCACCGCAAAAACACATCCCCAGGCGCAATTCGTCAATTCGGCGGGCATCACGGTAGGCGGATTTGGCCAGACTCACCCACAACTCGTCCATTTTATCGTCCTCATACCGAAAGATCAGGTGGTGCGCAGTGAGATGGAGGGTGCAGATGTTGGACCCGTTCAGCTTGGAACAGACGACCCCCTCGACCTGTTCCAAACGACAAAATGAGGACTCGGAGGGACGGCGGAGCCACGGATCGCGTATGAGAAGTAAAGCAGACCTTTGCGATTCGAATTTTGTCCATGTTGGCGCTGCGAGAGAGCGGGAACTGTGTTTGGGCGCCTATTCCAGATAACCAGCCACTTGGGCCTTGCCAACTCAAAATCACACGTCACGCGGGAACAACATTATCGTAAAAAAGGAGTTTCGTCTTTCCCGAGACCCTGTGGAAGCTGAGCAACGCGGTACTCTACATACGTAAGACCCGGGGGGACGGACAGCCATTCGGCGGTGGAAAGAAGGGGTTGATAAAACAAGGAATCTGGATCAGGATAAACCTTCAGGGCGCTACCACAGGGATTCGTAGGGAGGGGAGAACAAAAGAAGGACAAAATAAGAGACAAAACCGTTTACAAAACAGACCCTGCGACAATGGCAGCCAGGGTGATGATTCCGGTGAGCCCGGATGGGTTGAAGCCGAGAGCGGCACCATTCGAAGGATTGCTAGACGCAGATGGACTTGGGATAGACGCGGTGGACGAAGACCCCGTCGAGGACGAAGGGGTGGCACCAGTTGCTCTGGACTGTAGAGATCGGGTATCGGTAAGGAGGGAAAAACCAAGAGGCAGAAGAATTACGCGTACCTTGAAAGCGTCGAACGTTTTGTCGGTAGTGGGGTTAACAGCAAAGACCATGCCAGCTTTACAGTGGCTAGGAAAGGGTATCAGCGTCCATTATGGCAGGAGAATACAAAGTGCGTGTACTCACGCTCCCTGTTTGCAGTAGAACCACAAGGGAGAGCTGGCGTTGTTGACGGTGAAACTCCACTGAGGGATCATTGACGCGTTGGCGGGAACTGGCTGATAGTCGGAATCGATACCAATGGTTGGGGTGGTCAACCTAGTGCATGGATCGGTGAAGCTTGACTGGGTAGCAGACTAGCAAAAGGAGCGTCAGGAGTTATCAAAACTGCCAAACGGGCGGGAACGAACGTGGTTTCCGGCCATGCTGCAAGGGCGACGGGTTAATTCTGCTCTCTGAAACGCACAAGCTGAATCCGGACTCACAACTGGAAAGCGATAATATCTCCCTCCTTTGCAGTAACACTGTACCACCCGTGAGCGATCCATAATGTGCGGAGGGTGATTTTGGGCCTCACCTCTCGGGGGAGAAGGCCAATTTTCCGCCCTCGGCGACCTTGACGGTGATGGTTTCAGCCCGAACGCAGGCAGCGAGACCCAAGAGAGAGGAAAGGATTGTGGCGAAACGCATGTCTCAGATAAAAAAAGAAAGGATTTCGAAAAGTCGGTGGCGGTAGTAAGGATTGGAGGGTTTTCTGAAGCAGATAAGTCGAGCCTGCAGGACGTTAGAGAGGAACAGATGCTCACTCGCTGGATACGACTCACGCTGCTCGTAGGTGTAGGGAAAAGAAAAGTGTAGCACAAAGAAAAGAGATGGAGACGACCGATCTAAGTTTATATCCCGCCCGCATCCATCACCGTTGCGAGGGAGAAGACGTGATCGCAAAATATGCTCAACACCTTCCTCCGACTTCCGTCCCGACCGCTCGTCCGAACCCTCTCATCCTCCGCCAGGAGACTCGACCATTTCCCGAATGTCGACCAAAAGGTGCGAGCGGAATAAACATTCCGTGTGTATCCGCGACCGATATCCGTCTCCAGGGATTCGAAAAGGCACTTCAAGTCAAGGACAAGATCGTCATAGCGGACTTTTATGCAGAGCACGTGTCTCTCTACGTGCAGAGAATCTATGACAACATTGACGATGTCCCTCACTCAGCTGGTGCGGTCCCTGCAAGGTTCTAGGGCCAGTCCTTGAAAAGGTCACCAAGGACGGTGGCTTGACGTCAGGCAGTGGTAAACCGCTTGATCTTGTAACCATTGACACAGGTAAGGGAAAAAATAACGCTCCGGTTCGATTCCGCTTCGTTCACTGACATCTCTGAAGACCAGCAAGAGGAGCTGACGATGAAATACGGGGTGAGATTTGCCCGCCGCTTTTCACATGCGTCATGATTTTCTCAATTTCACCACCCAGGTGCGGGCGCTTCCAACGGTTATAGCGTTTAGGGATGGGGAGCCTGTCGCAAGGTTCGTCGGTGCACTTCCGGAGGCGAAGGTGACCGAGTTTCTCAAGTCGGTGTAAGCGCAAGAGAATCAGGTATAGTAGTAGGAAACGAGAGTTAGTCTACACAAATAGACGCATACATAACTGAGCCTTTGGAGAGCAAAGAGCAAGACGAACATGGGGATGAATGAATGAAGCGGAAATGAAAAGCTATCAACAAGGAAAAAAAAAGAAAATCGAGAGGGAGCAAGAACAGGTCTGCCGATGAAGCCATACGAAAAGAGAAGAGAACCCGGGATAAATACCACACCGTCGAGCCCGAGGCAAACCCGCAGTGTGTTCCTCTTTCCGCGATGAAATGAGATAAAGCACAGGTGACCCCAGTCCAAGTATAGTCACCAACCGAGAGAGAGAGATAGTGGCGTGCATGGGGTCGAGAAAAGACCCGGGGTGGGGGGTGGAGTTACTGCACGACGCAGCACTTGCCTCCGCCTTGTGGGGCATACGGGTCCTCGCTTTTCCCGACTGGACCCCATACCGACGGAACCTAGGAAAAGTCAGCCGGGACGAAGGAAGGATGCTAGCATCGGGTTCTCGGCGCACCAGATGGTCTGTTGTTGTCTTGCAATATCGAATGAGACTGAGGGGGAAACGAGACGGTCAGCGGCCTTGTTCGAGGGGGCAAGGGGGCTGGACGCACCTGGCGCTGGCTTCGCTGACTTTTATCCTCGGCCTGGCGAGATCATCTCTCAACCGCTGGTTGTGTTCGAGGAGGCGACGGAGCTTGAGTTCGGACATTGACTGTTTGTGTGGACGATTCATTGTGGTCTATTTGGAGGGGAAAGGGGGCGGATTGGAGGTCGAGAGCTGTGGATGCAGGCTGTGGGAGAGGGTGAGTTGTCATTCCGGACACAACAAGTGGGCAAGCGCCGCAAAAGCGGTGTGGGCGGCGAGACTCACATGGTGGTGATGGGTGTGAGGGGGTGAGAGGGGGTGAGAGGGGGAAAGTCGAGGGAGAGGGGGAGATTGAGGATTTTGAAGAGAGGGGGGAGAGGCTCTGACTGGAGACGTGTGGACCAACTGAAGAGAAGAGGAAGCGGACGGCGGATTCGTCAATTGCCTGATCTCGCACAAAGGGCCTGTGGGAAAAAAAGACGAACAAGCAGATAACGGCTTCCATCAATTCCTGAATGTATCCGACGGCTTCACAGCTCATAATCTTTGGTGAAAAAATCCATGGCCATTTTTTACAATAGATGCCAGGTGTGGCCGTAATCCAAAAAGAAAGAAATAAAAAGAGAAGAGGTATGAGACAAAGCTCCTGACCGCCGTCAGTCGATGCGCTGAATGTAGTGAAGACAAACGAAGGGGGTAGTAAAGGAACGTGTGTGTGCGACGGATTGACGACGATAAGAGTTCCAGAGTATCCGGCTGTGGTGGGACCAAAGGCGTCAAGGTTCGCGCTCCGCCCACGGACCTCTCCAAAAACCGCTCTGTGCTTTCGGCTTCCTCCACTTCGGCACCAGCGGATCACATCAGGGTACAACCACATCCCTGAGCCGGAGGCGCGTATGGGTCTTCTGCCTTGTTGACAGGTCCCCAGACAGAAGGTATCTACAGGGGCATGAGCAACGGTCAGCGAGAGCGCTAGCGGTTAGGGTTAAAACACGTGGCTGGGACAAGAACGCGCGACCCGGCAGCGCTACCACACTCAATGGTTCGCTCGTGAGATCTGAGAACCTGGGCCCGGTCTCCCACACGGTCGTGAACCGATACCACCGACCAACACATTGCGGACTTACGAGGTGATCAGTTGTCGTTTTGCAGTAGCGAATCAGACTGGTGAAATCCGAAACGAATGAGCGGCCCATGCGGATGAGAATGCCGTGAAATGTGTATACGAACCTTGCACTGGCCTCGCTCACCCTTATCCGTGGACGAGCAAGGTCCTCTTTCAGCCGTTGGTTGTGCTCCAGCAATCTCCTCAATTTGAGTTCTGTCATCGACTGCTTCGGTCCTCGCGAACTCATTTTCGTGGGTGGTTTAAGGCAGCCAGCGGATGATGGGTTGGCAGGGGATGTTAAAGCGGTGCGAGACGCTGGGCGGAAGAGGGTAGACGAAATGGACCGAGGATGTGTGAGTAAGTAAAAGAGAGAACTGAAGAAAGGAGGACGGGATTTGGTCCAGCGGTTGGCTTCACGATCTTCCGTTTACGTCCGACCTTTCAAATGACAAAATACGCCGTCCGTCCCAAATCTTCCTCCGGTCCCCTCCATTCCTCGTTGCGTACGCTAGACTCGCTTCGGCTGACCTTCAGAATAGCTCCCTATAGGTCCCAAAAGTTTCATGCCACTCGGCCGGGTGCCCGACCCGCCGTCCTAAAGCCCCGTCAGCGGCCCTATGCGACGCGGGCAGCGCCAGAAGAACCGGATGACCTCGCTTTTTACCATCGGCTCCATTCCTATAGAGACCGCGGTGATGCCGGTCACCGCCTTCAAGGCGGGCCTGAGGACGACGAGAACGGTGACTGGGCCGACGAGTCTACGCTCATCGCTATGCTACAGGACGGGTACGCGTACACTCTCATCTCACGCGCCACACGTTCTTGCTGGACGTGTCATATCTCTCAGCGATCCACTCGAGGATGAAGACTGCGACGTGACTGGACTTCTGGACCGCTTGAACGACGCAATGGTCGCCTATAGACCAGGGCTCAAAGACCGTCTCAAGGACATTTTAATCACCACGGTCCATCATCAGACACGACTCCACGATGTCCTCAGGGACAAGATCGACACTTCGTTTGCCACCGGCATCTTGTCTGTTGATCAGGTATGCAAGAATGTCGAGTCTCTCAGGCTAAAGGATGAGGACGATGTGGCAAGCTTTTATTCCGGGGTCAAAGTAAGCGCATATACTCCAGGTCTCGGTTCCTCGACCTCACTCTTTTTCCCATCAAGGTCAAGATGGGACAAATACAGGCTCAGATATCAACCGTGGAAGCCGAAAGGAAGCGAATTGTCGAGGCGTTTGAGCGGGAAGTCACCCAACGTTGTATATAGCGACTTGTTTCCATTCCTCGACCCGAAAACCCTGCTAACAACTCTCCCCTCTGGTCCCAGTGAATGCCATCGCGTCGGCTGGCGAAGGTATGCCAGCTCACATGGAGAACCTGCTCTCCAAGTTGGAAAGGAAATGCAAAGAACACGAAAAGGAAGCCCCCGACTTGGAAAAATCCGTGGCTGCGTTGCTCAAACTTCAAATGAATTGATTCCCTGCTGTCTGCGTGCTCTTGACTTCCTGTCCACGATCTCGTTGCCGCTCTCTCGTTTCCCGCACCTGTACTTTTAGGAATAGAACTTTGTTGGTGGATATACGACTTCGCTTGGTGAGAATCCATAAAGTAGAAGGGTGCCAGATTTGCAATTGATCTACACACTGCGGGTATAACCTTACGGGTATATGCAACCGACTCGACAGCTCGCGATCGGGAGTGCCACGTAGGAAACGCGCCCCAAAGCCCGGAAGGCGCCCCCCCGAGCCAACGACAGCGAAGCATGATGTGTACTCGGTGTTTATCTCATCGTGCACACAGTACCACACACGACCTACACACCATCTGGCAACTCATTCCGGCGTTTTGATGCTCGTGTTCGAGCTAATCAAGTTCCGGAAGCACTTATAAAAGACACCTAGTACCGCTCGCGTATCTCTTGTTCACCCTCCCAACATACTTCCCCCCTTCAAGTGTCGGGAGGCAGACATCAGGCAGATATCGAACGTCACGTCAAACGTTGGACAGCAAAGATGACGGATCTGTTAGACAACCTTACGTCCACGTTCGAGGCGCACAATCCTATCTTTCAAGATCTTTCTCGTCCGGTAGCGCACGTATTCGCACTCAAAAACCTGGGGCCACACTTCGATCTCCTCATATACTCTTTCATACTTTTCAACTTGGCGAACATCGTGCTCGTCCCAGGGTTTAGCAGGTTGTTCTTCAATCACATTTACAGGACTCTGGATGCAAGGGCCAGAAACAAGTGGTATGTTACCTTTCCTTTCTCCCCTTTCTACTGGGCCCGGGAATCTTTGAAGGGGATATGACATGTCTCCATTTCCCATGGATATATCTTCTACATTTGGGCCTTGCTTCGTTTTGAGAAGCTGATCAATAACAAACTCAGGAATTGCCGTGGCGTATCATTGATCCACGTATCAATTGTGATTCCCTTGGCCATCCGGTGTCTCGATTCACCTACCCTGTCCGCAGATCGTGCGTTCGGTTGGGATGAAAAGGCTGGGACTCTCTTTGCTGTCGCGACTGGGTACTTCCTCTGGGACACAATTGACATGATCACTCATTTTGAGGCTTTTGGCTTTGTGGCTCACGGTTCGTGCCGTCATCATGACGTTCGACCCATGTACGCATTTACGAAAGGTGACCTACAGGTGCAGCGTGTTTCTTCGTGTACTTATTGTGCTTCGTGAGTCAGCGTGTTGTCTTCGTGAGGGAATAATTTATCTGATGTATTTTCAGCGCCCATTTTTGACCTATTATGGTGTGCGATGCTTACTTTGGGAGGGGTAAGTTCGCCAATCCGTTATCTAATATCCGACGCACATATTGAGGTTCGTGGCGCAGGAGCACAATCTTTTTGAATTTCCATTGGTGATCCTGCACGTAGAATCAATTGTTGGGTGGTAGCTGATCGCGGTTCCTCAGGTATATGGACAAGTCTGGCTTTAATGGGAGCAGGCTTCAGATGATCAATGGGGTGTTCTTGCTTGCATCGTTCACCGCATTGAGGATTGTATACGGAGGTTACGTTGTGCGTCACCGTTTGTGGTCTCATTTCACGAGGTAAAATAAGGGCTGACCTTGATAAAAGTCCTACGCATTTTGGAAGACTGTTCTCCAGGTTTACGACCAGGTGCCACCCGTGGTCGCCTTGTATTTCGCATGCGGAAACATCCTTTTACAAGGGCTTAACTGGTTCTGGTACGCTCACCGTGGGATTTATTCGCTATACTATCTGTCTCTGACACTGGGTCAGGCTGTTCACCATGCTGAAGGGATTCAAGAAGAGAATGTCTGGATCGGAAACGAAGCCTCAGATTACAAAGACGGAGTGATGGGGCTGATTTTGTCCCGCTCAATTCAGGGTGGTGGTAAATAGATGTATTTCGCTCCGGTTTGTTGTTTCAGCACAATGCATTCTTTTCTCTCAGATGAGTCCGCTTTTGACGGGAAGGCTGTGCTTTTTAAGTTTCAACGCGCCCGCGCCACCAGCCATGTGCAATATTAATCTGCGGCCTTCATATTGTTGGACTGTATCGCATTTACCGTGACGTTCATATTCGTTGGGACAAAGGCGTAGAAAGCGGAAAGAGAGGTTATGTATTCCACCCCGTGTCAGCTAAGGGCATGTTTCACAGCAGCAGAGTATTGAAACTTATGTGTGCTTGTCGGAGGCCGCGCTAAGAACGGTTCGAGGTGGACCTTCCTTACATTTTCGTCCCTCCGGCACAGCATAACCGGTCGCCGGTCACCGCTCATGGAGCGAGGGGAGCGACGGCAGCGCGTTCGGCCCAAGGGCGTTAGACTCACTCTTAGCTTCAATTATTAGGCCTTCCTTGACATCAGGTGCGTCTGCTTCCATTCATGGGTGAGAA
>Ga0307515_10002676_pt1 | contig 38159 bp, 25 predicted proteins | sample 17_EM_MG_FD_194513 | JGI IMG/M metagenome (GOLD analysis project Ga0307515, IMG submission 194513) | Populus trichocarpa ectomycorrhiza microbial communities from riparian zone in the Pacific Northwest, United States - 17_EM | ecosystem: Host-associated > Plants > Roots > Unclassified | place... | reverse complement strand
TATAGTGGCTATAGCATACCTATACTACGCATGTGGATTAGGTGTACCCCTATTATATATAGCGATAGTATTATTTTAGGCGGAGTCTATAGTTATAGAGCCTTACATTATATATAAGGCCATTTATAATAATACCTTTTTAGATAAGGAGTTTTTATATTCCTAGTATATATATACTGATAATAAGGGAGCTATATATTCGACCAGCGTTTCCCTAGTAAGTCTTTAGCAACCCTTATATTCTTTTATTATTCTTATTATATACTTAGTTTATATTTTCCTATTAAAGCTATTAGATTTAGGTAATTTTAAGTCTTAGTATAAGGCGTTCCGTTTGTTTTACTATTTTATATATAGTTGCTGTGTTATCCGCCTAGCGTTCCTTTTCTACCCTAAGGCTTAGGGGAACCGCTGGGACTTCGACTAGGTAATCTTCGCGAAGCACTTTTATGCTAATATATTCTCCTAGCCTATCCCCTACCCTAATGGCTCGTTCCTTTACCTATTGGTCCCTTAGGGTAACTCTAATATCTCCACTCCTAAGGTGTTGGACTGCGATAGCGTTGTGGACCTCTTTATAGATCTTTATAAGGACTTCTATTTCTAATTATCCCCTAAGCCCCTCTACTTTTTCTATATTTGGTTATATTATAATTATATACCCAGATATTATCTTTAGGGGGGTAGGTTCCCTATACTATGGACGCGCAGCTATAGTAGCCTAGGTACGGTTCGCCGGTAAAAAGGGATTTTATTTATTTTTAATTTTACTTAGCTGTTAAAGGATTTAATTAAGGGTTTACTAGAGGGGCGCTTAAGGTTTACTGGACTAGCGGAGCCATTCTACTAGCTGCATTAGTTCGTTATAGCTAATAGTAGCTCCCCCGTAACTACGGATACTAGACACGTCTAATAAGCTTTATATTTTATCAGATGCCTTCTTAATAGAGGTCTTTCCGCTTTATGGTGTAGTATTCGCCCGTTCTTATTATGGAGGGCTATTGCTAGACGTGGTTCTAGTGGACGCGCGCGAGTGCAAACTACCGTCGTTTGACGTGTGCCTCCCCTGCGATGCATGCATCTCAGGGGGATTCTCTGGGTGTTTTTCAGGGTTCTTTTGGTTGGTTTTGGTCTTTTTGGGCCGGGTGCAGCAAGAGCTCCTTTTTTAGGGTATGGGGTTCTAGAATATTCTTTAATTAACTAACTTAACTAACGCCTTTAAATTAATTAAATTGCTAAGCTAGTAAACCTTTAGTTAGTTAAATTAAGGGCAGTACTATTTAGATACCCTTTAATTACTACGTAGACACATCCCCTAAATTTAGTTTAGCGTCTACCTTAGCAGGTTAAAATATTACTTGCGTTTAACTTATTTATATCTATATCGCGAAAATTAAAACTTTTAAAATAAAATCTTTATAACTGTAACACCTTAATTAAGCCTTAATTTTAAATATAATATATATAGTAGAGTTTAAATTAAAGCTAGAATGCGCTAAAAGACCCCTTAGTAAAGTCTGCTAAAAAGGGGTAATGCCTTCTAACCGCTTAAAGCCTATTAAATATTGCTGCCGATTGGTAGCAAGGCATCTATAGTAGTATTTTAACTTTAACTACTATATCCACTACTATATCTACTACTAGAATTGACCTTAACCTATTTTAAAGTTGACTAATTAGACTATATAGTGCTCTGCAAGGTTATACGCGAACTTAATTAGGTACTACTACTTCTTTTTAGCGTCTGCAAACGGCCTTTGCGGGTACACTAACGTTTACGGCCTTGCCCTATATTACTAGTATTGTTACTAACTGTCTTAAATATTAATGGCATTTAATGGGTTAAGTTCTTAGGCTTATGGGGGTTAGGAGGGCCTTTAGACGACTACGGCAACGCTAAATAACTACTAGATCTTATATAAGTAGTATAGGATCAATTAGTATATAGGAGGAGTTCTAAGGACGTCTAAAGAGCTAATACTTATAGATCGTATTAAGGCCGACTTTTAACTTAGAAGTAGAGCTTTAGTATAGTTGCTGATATAACGTATAGTAATAAAGAAGGCTGTATATGCTGATAAATCTACCTATATATATGCTTTTGTAGTTAGGCAACTTTGCAAGCTTAATCTATTCTATAACCTTTCTAAGGCCTTAAGGAGTTACCTTACTAATAAGCTCCAAAAGCTCTAGTAGTCAAATATTATATAAGAGGCGTCTTTATACGTTCTCCAGGTAGATAGTATACCTATTAAGAGTATTTAAAATAAGGTTTATAACGTCCTAAAGGACGTTAAATAGACCGCTAGTAGAAACTTATAAGTATCGTTTTAAAATACTACATACGCCTTTAACTCGCAACGTAACTCCATTATCTAAATTAGAATCTAACGGTGTTATGGATATCTAGCTTGTCTGTAAAAGGCGTGGGTAAGCTTTATCGTTTATATAAAAACTTATCTAGTTCTAAAACATAAATATAGATCTATATAGCAGTTAGCAATTTCTATACAAAAGGGCTACTACTCCTTTTAAGATACTTAATAAAATCTTCCTAATTGCTATAGTCTTTTAGGAGACAATTCTAAGCTTTATTAAACTGATATATAATCCTCTACTATAAGTAGGAAAGGAAGCGTTATATAAAGGATTTGTAATTACTTTATATCTTCTTTACTTTCTAATCGGTAGTAAGAATAGCAAGGGCCTCTTTTTCCTACTTCTTTTAAGTCTCTGCTGCCTTACTACCAACGTTTTTCTCTACGTATTATTGGTAGAATATTTAAGGAACACATAGAATATAAAGCCGTAGTATATTCTTTAGTGCCGTCTTTTTATTAGTAATAAAGACTTTAATATTAACGTTAAGGCATTTGTATAGTAAATAGAGCTATTTAATAGGAAATCGATAATTAACCTCTGGCTTACTAGAAAGAAAGTAGTATCCTATTTTAAATTTTGTATTTATACCTATAATACTAATAATATAGAGAAACAGTATCTTAAACTTATTGGTTTTATAGGTGCAATTATATAGGACTATATTATAATTAGTTTTAAAAGGCTTAATTAATTCCAAGTAGGTAAATAATAGATATTTAAGTTAACTCTAATCGTCTTCCTTATACGCGTTAAAGTAGTAAACATTAGGATCCTCGTTAATAAATATATTAAAGATCTTTAGTAGAGCTTATATAGGTATAAGCCTATTAAAAAGGTTTTTTTTTATAGCGCAGCCTCTTATTATAGATACCTTTTATATTAATTACAACTCCAGCTTATAAAAGATTTTTAAAAAATTTAATAGGTAAGGCCTATTACTAATAACTTAATTATAAATTGTTTTAATTATTTTATTAGATCGCTGTTGGTATATAGGAGGTATAGAGCTAGGTAGAAAGGCGTTATAATTATAAGTAGAATCTTAAGTCTTATAAACCTAGCCAACTTCTATATAAGATAGTATGGCTTTAAAGGGATAGTTGGTCTTCTTAGAGGCAGTATAACGACTACGCGGATCTAGTATATAAGTGTTTTCCTCGGTCGCGTATAAGCCATAGCTTGCGTATAGTTAGTAAAGCCTATTTATCCCCTTTAGATCGCTTTATAATTATTACAAAGTCTTATAACTTTACTTAGGTATTAAAGTCTTTAATTCCTACCTCTACTAACTTATAATTTGCTATTGGCGTGACGTTAAGAGCTATAGCGGTAGTAATAAGGATTATTGGGAGGATAGCGTTAAGATTTTAAGAAGGATTTAATTTCGCGATATAGATGCAAATAAGTTAAACGTATGTAATATTTTAACCTATTAAGGCAGGCGCTAAACCTAAGTCGGGGGCGCCTACCTGGTAATTAAAGGGTATCTAAATAGTACTACCCTAAATTAATTAGGTCTTAGTACCTAACTCAATTTAATATTAAAGTCTCATTAATTAATTTGCAACTCTAACTTTAATATTAAGCTAAGTTAGGTGCTAAGACCTAATTAATTTAACTAAGAGTTCGCTAGCTTGGCAATTTAATTAATTTAGAGGGCTTTAATTAAAGAATATTAAAGCTTTAATATTATATAGAAAATATTACTAAAGTTTATATAAAGTAATGCTTTAAATATTATTCTTTTTGGTCTTACCTATAAAAAATTGGTTACCTAAAAAGGTAATTTAATACTATGCTAAGACCTATAAAGACCTATATTAAGAGCCAGGCGATAGGAAGGATAGTAGGAAGTAATTTAGGTGACAAGCTCCGCACCACTCAGCCACAGCACGAACCCACAAAAGGTAAGCGAGTGACTGGCAAGATGCCAGGCACGGCTGTGTAACAACATATATAGGCGAGGTGACTTCGTCACCTGACAATTAGCTCTATACTAAGAACTTATAATAATTACTAACTGCTATACTAGTTAAACTTAGTTAAACTAGTTACTAAGACTTTAATATTAATTTAATTAATTTAATTAACTAATCTCTCTGATTACAAAGCTGTCAATTCAACCAATTTAAAGCCCCAGTTGAGTTGAGTTGATTGATTTGCAACCCTGATGGGCGGAAGCAATGAGAACTCGCAAGCAAGCAAAGGCCAATATGTAATGCGATTACCGATCGTGGGCTTCTTCCGACCCCTCATACATCATATCCCCTGCGCCGGGGTAAGATTGGAAGTCGTTCAGAGGAACCTCGGCATCCTGATTTAAAGACCAACGGGTGTCCGGATACCACGAGAATTCATTTGACAGCAGTCCCATGTAGGCACCCGAGTAACCCGGTGAACCGTTTGCTAACGTGTCCGTGAAGCAAGCGGAATCAGTCGTTGCAGTTGTTGGATTGCTCGCTTGGAAAGCCGCGATAGTCTCCTCGTTGCGGTAGTGGTCACCGGCCGGAAATTCAACTGAGAAAGCAGAGTTGTCGGCCTCCGAGATTTGGCCTAGTTCTGAAGCCATACGAGTGCGCTCAGGAGTAGGCTGCTGCATCGGAGATGGCCCTCGAGGCGAGTTAACTTGAGCCACATTCCTCTCATGGACGAGCTGGTACTGATGAGCGAATTCCTCGATACTCGCATGAATAACGCGTTGAAGCTCTAGCCGTAGGTCCTGTGGTAACATAGGGTTGATGTCCCGGGAAATGTGGTTTGTGAGATCCGTGATGCGCTCAGCTCTTCCGTCGGTGCAGTCCAGACGGTATCAGCCATGGGTCTTCCCTCTAGACAAGGAAAGAGGTAACTTACAAGGCGAAGGCATATCTGCCTCGGCATCTCGGGGAAACAAGATCCTGTAGCATCTTCTCCACTTCTCTTCCTCGTCAACGTTTCTCAGTCTCGACTTGAGATTATTGCATTGTTCGTCGTCGAATCCTTGACCCCAATCGTAAGCATCGTCGAACACTCTATCCAGCAGATTACAAGCAGTGGCTTGCCGTTGGTGTGAATTCAGTCCAGATTTCTGAGGAAATGCCTCCTGGCATCTGGGGCATCGGTATATTCTGTGGACACGGAAGAGGTGCTCTCTAACGGGGTTGCAACATCAGTAGATGTCCCCAACCAAAATATCATGCATGCCGACTCACTTCAATCTGTGAAATTCTGCCCATCCAGGCCACTGGCAGGCACGATTTGTGAATCTGTTTCGGTCGCGTTGATGGAAAGGACAGGCCAACATTCTAGGGCGCGACGAGCCGTGGAATTTCGGGTCCCTATTCCTGTCATGGCGCTCGTCGGGGTCTTCTTCACCATCACTTTCGCCATTGCCGTCCTCGTCTGGAAGCGGCAGTGCTTTACGGTTCTCGACAGACCGTCGTTTACCTGGTGGTCCACTGATCGGGGATCCTTGTCGACGACTTCCTGAAGAACTATCTGCTGGACAATAACGGAAGACACCAGTGACGCCGTCGATATTTCTGAGGAAGGAGAGAATGAGTGCTCTTTTCTTGTCGAGCAAGGGCTGTATCATAGACTTCAACTGTACAATACGGCGTTCAGACTCAGCATCAGACCCTGGATTTCGATCGTCTGCTGTGTCGGAATCGCTGTAGAATGACTCAGCTTCAGAGGAATAATCATTCTCGGTTTCGTCAATAACCATTGGTGACTGCGCCTTCAGTGTCTCCAGACTACTAGGATATCCATGGCCGCTGTCTTTCCACCCGAAATTGTCTCGAGTGGAACCTTGGCATGCTATGGCCTGAAAAGCTGGTTGGCTTTGGTCGATGACGGCTCTAGCTTCTGTCAGTGCTGCAGGCAAAACCTGGATCTTTGAACTGGGGTTATGGCTACAGCTTCGCTCCAGGCGAGCATCTTGCCTCTGAATAAGTCCAGTCGTACATAAGCGAGTCGAGTCGGAACATACACCAGTACCTTGACATTCCAGGCATTGGTTCGCGAAACCCTTGAACAGCTCATAAACGGTCGTTATCGACGGTCGATCGGTCGGCGACCTGGACATCATGCTAAGAACCGCGTCCAAATGCTGAGCCGTAAGGTTTTGGTTGTCAATAATATGGTCGCTATCACTAGGATTCTGGGATCCAGCCGAGTAGCTAGAATGGGCTTCGAGAATTGCGACCCTTTTTAGTTGGGTAATCCAGTTGCTTACCCTAGAGGGAGAATCGCGGTAACTCTGTCGATTTCTCGTGTCAAAGACCGCACGACTTAAGTTCTCCAGGCTCTCGCCAAGAGTGACCGTTGCCATTTCTAGGAAGACGCAACCAAGGGAAAATATATCTGAAGAGAGGCCTCGTTTGTCCTGGTCCACCACTTCTGGTGGGGCGTACTTGTCAGTGAATGGTGTCGTACCCTCCGTCAGGGTGTCATCCTCATACTGCTTCGAGATACCGAAATCAGCTAGAAGAACAGATCCGTATCTGTCGACCAGGATATTCTCTGGTTTTATGTCCTTGTGTTTGATCTTCCTTGACGTGTGGAGATACCTAACCGCAGATGAGAGACAGCCAAATGCTGTCAGCAGGGTTTTCCATTGACGGGGTTCTCGTCTGTTGCGAGGAAGATTGCTCTCTGACGCATCCTTGAGATACTCTGCAAGATTGCATATAGCCACAGGATACATGAGCACCGCAAATTGACCTTTCCGAGAAAACGTGCCCACAAAAGCGACAATATGGTTGTGCTTCAAACCACGCATAATCTGAAATTCGTTGGGTAGGTCGATATTGGTATCCACTTTCTTGTTCCGTAAGACTTTGATCGCCAGCGTGTCGCAATCTCTATGCATCTTGAATGCAGTTGCATGCACAGAGCCTGAACCTCCATAATCAATCAACTGGAAGAACTTATTCTGATACACGACCTTCTCAGGGAGCCCTTCTTTGATTCTCTGCACAAACGAATCCCATTTGAAACGGCTCTGCTCCTGTTGAAACTGGGACATGTGCATCCGTGAAGCATAAGTCGTATTTCTGTGGCTCTCTGGCAACGTGCTTGGTAGGACGACGAAGTCTGAAATAGGCTCGAGGGACGGGGTTGAGACTAATGATGCCGATGCACTGCGTCCAGATGCAGATGAAAGGTCGCTTTCCAAATCCTCTAGTACAGTTAGATCCAATGCTGTATTACTAGCAAGGTGGCCGCCAGCAAGGCTTGGACTCGCTGCCCATTCTAAACTTTCCGATTGTCCGAAGAATGGGCTAACGATGGAATCGGAGGAAGCATCAACCATGAAAGGTGTCGCTGGTGCTGTTTTCGCGCTTCTGACAAACATCACTCGGAAAGCGGTTTCCCTGGGGAATTCCGTCCATGGACCCCTTCGAGACATGGTGTTTAGGTGAGCAAGGATTTGAGCGCAGCGGGAGATGATGAGGGGAAACGCTAGCAGCTTTGAGGGTTACAAGTTATACTTATGGAGTCGTAGGTTTATGAGGCTCCGTGAAAAGCCTCATGGTCATATTTCGCCACCAGGCAGTCAGCAGCACTACGCAGGTTGTAATCCGCATTTGCGTGTTATAGGTTCTCCTATCGTACCACCTCGCCCTATTATAATAGAAACTAATGCATGGCGGAATGCGCAATTAGTGTATTGGCCGCTCGGCTAAAGTCGTTTCAATACTACCCTTTGCGAAAGTATTGCGGGGGTCAAATTAAGCGAGCCCCGCCCACACAGCATTGAATTTAGGTGATTCACCATATAAATTGTATGACTACCACGCATACTGCACTTGCCGTTCTTTAATTACTTACGAAGCTTAAGTATTACATTGCATTGCTTATATAGCTCAATTTTCTAGTGTTGCAGGCAATGGTTAACCGCAATAGCCTTTGGAAATGAGCTGCTAGGAATCTAACTAATTAGATAACTTTAACTAGCGGTTAAAGTTTTTTAATATCTTATATATCCCTCCGAAGCCACAGATAATAGTATCGATACGAAAGAGATGGTACAGCGGCAGGACCTCATTAAAATTTTGAGCAACTTCTCAAAGCCACAAAGCTGCCTTATATTTGTGCACACTTTTTGGAAGGCGAGGTATTAGCGCAGGGGTTATCGTATATCTCTACTGTCGTCTAAGTTCTCCCATCAGAGCGGGAGAGTATCAAGCTCCGTTCAAGACCTTGGCGCAACTTTCACCCCTTTGCAAAAAAAAGTGCTCACATACTATACGGGCCTGTATAATGCCTTTATGCTAGAAGACCACGATTACTCTCACCAAAAAGACATGAACGACATGAACCCATTGCCTAAAACAGCCAAAGAGGGGACTCAGCCAAAACCCGTACACCTACCCCATACCCTGCCACTCCCATCCCAGTTCCTCCTAGCCACATCAAAAATGATGATAATTCTTCATGAACCGTTAAGACCACGCAATCACCCTCTTGACCACCCTCCTCGGCCCCTCACCACTTACCTGCACCGCGCCCTCAACCTCCGCGGCCCTCAACGCCTCCGTAAATTCCTGATTCTCCACCTGCTCACTGGCATTCTCCCTGATCCTCCTCACTAAATCCGAAACACGTACCGCAGAACCCGCCCCACCCATCTCATCCAGCGCGCTCAGCACCGCGCGCTTGAGATCCTCCTTCCTTCGCCTCTCACCACTGCTCGTGCCCTCAGTCAGCAAGCCCATATCGATGAGTCCAGTCCGGGCATCCGTCGCCGCCTGCTTGAGTGCCGACTTGATCAGCCGCACCGCTTCATGCACATCGTTTTCCGTGACCTCCTCCGACAACCGCATCTTAGCGTGCGCCTCTGCTAGCCGGATCATGCTCTCCAGCTGACGCGTCGTGGCCGTAATGCGGCGTTCCTGCGCGCGGACATCGGCGCCTAGCGCGCGCATGGCGACGTAGGCATCTATGAGCGCTTTCGAGGCAGAGGATGAGAGTTTCGGGTGGATGTTGGCGCGAGCGTAGGAGATGTAAGCGGTGAGGAATTCAATAGGCAGGATTTCGTTGGCAGAAGCATTGTCCGGCGTATCTTCGAGGTACATGCCTACAAGATGGCGGGCAAGGCGGCGGTCATTTTGCTCATCGATTCTGTCGAGGACGAGGTAGACAAGGTCGAAACGCGAGAGCAACGTAGGAGGTAGGTCGATGTTTTGTGGAACGGGTAGATTGGGGTTGTACTTGCTGCCGACGGGGTTGGCGGAGGCAAGGATGGATGTACGGGCGTTGAGGGTGGTGATGATTCCCGCTTTAGCGATGGAGACCGTTTGCTGTTCCATTACTTCATGTAAGACGGAGCGCGTGGCTTCAGACATCTTGTCGAATTCATCGATGCAACAGACACCGCCGTCAGAGAGAACAAGTGCGCCTGATTCCAAAACCAATTGCCGGGTCTCAGGGTCACGAGTTACGTATGCCGTAAGACCAACAGCGGAAGAACCTTTGCCGCTAGTGTATATACCGCGAGGAGCAATTTTGTGGACGTATTGGAGGATTTGTGACTTCGCCGTAGATGGGTCACCACAGAGGAGGACATTAATGTCGCCTCGATACTTAGGACTACCACCTTTTTCGAATGATTTGTTAGTGCCACCGAAGAGCTGCAGAAGAATTCCTTTCTTGGCATCTTCCATTTCGTAGATGCTAGGAGCAAGGGAGCGTGAGAGAAGGTCATAGACGTCATCCCTAGCAGCAACCTCCTTGATCTTTGCTTCCTCCTCTTCTGAAACTTTTCTGGTTTCCTCGATGTCACCAGCTGCTTGCTCAGCGAGCTCTTCTTCAATAGTTGATACATCAATACCCATTCTCTTTTTGTCGACCTTTTGGATATGCAGCGCATCGACATATGTTTTGAAGATATTTTTAACTGTACGCTGACGCGGGTTGATACGGACTTGGTTGCATTTGAAGATACCAGTAATTTCGACTCTATCACCGGCCTTGCAAACATCTACAAGCTCGTCATACGCGCAGAGTGAGACAGAATGCGGTGTTTGACCATCAGGCACGCTGTCTGGAGTTTCTTGGAGCTTGATTACTTGCTTGTCCGCAAAACCGGAACGGTTGTGGACAATTTGCATCGAGTTCGCAGACGCGCACACCGGTCTTGGACATGCTGTTGGCTCAGCGATCTTGCCACGATCAATGTCGACTTTGACGGTGTGATTACAGACCGCACAACGGAAGAAGGCTACACTGTATCAGATCTGACCTACGTAGTATTTTTGGGAAACTTACCATCTTTCATATCTGGAATGATAGGAGTTGTGCGGATAACGAGACCTTTGACGCTGACCAGCTTGTCCATATCTATCCCAAGAATTAGCATGTGCTAGCCAAGATCTATATCATATTACGTACCACCCGGATTTAGCTCTCGCAGGTTAATAGTTTTATCCAAGCCAAAAGGCCTGACTCTATAGGTTTTCGCATCAACTTCTCTGACCAAATCAGGAATATCCGCTACTGCAGGTGCCGGGGAAGGACCCCCCGGAGTACCAATATCAGAGCTTAGCATAGGAGGTAGAGAGCTTGAATCTCTAGGCCTTTGTCCTCGCGGCCCCTGCTGTTGCAACCTCATTTCATTCATGCGTTTCTCTGCCAACTCAATCATGACATCTTTCACTGCCACGTCCATAAGGGGAATGATCTCGTTAGGAAATGCTTGAAGCTGATGCCACAGCTTCCTCGTTGGAGGATATGCCTTCAGATTGCGTGCATCTAGATTTAGAGGAGTGACTCCCAGTTCGAGCATCATCTTCATCATATCAACGTATTCTTTCGCCATGCCTGGGTGATCAGTAGGCAAGTTGGAGGCCTCTTCAAGTTCTCCATCCTGGGTCATGCGGTACTTCTTCTGGAAATTTAGGAGGAAATCTTTCATAGCGTTCATCGAATCAACAAGGGAGACATTGGTGCCCCAAATGACCCTAGATGAACTGCCTCCTAGAACATCTGCGTCTGATGTGTCTGGGTTCAAGTTGGAGAATGTGGCGGCTTCGGATGGCGGAGCTTCATGCACAGACATGCCATTCTCGTCAACGAAGAGTCTTCGGCGCCGCGCGGAGCTGGATCCGAGGATATCAGAGTGGATGTCGCTACGCCTTTGGCGAGCTGAGGTGTCTGATGGACCTCCAAGGGAGGATCGGACAAAAAGCGCGCTGCTGCTACTTCGAATGTCATTCACACGCTGCGCATTTGCAGCACGGGTGGGGCTGGAGCTTGAGGCATAGCGAATTGGGGAAGAGTCTAGTCAGTGAGTCAGCGCCAGTAAATTTGTTTTATAATGGGACAAAGAGAAGAAAATACCTCCAACGCCTTGTCCCGAAGCCCTTGGAGTCCTATCACCATCTGTACCCTCTGTCGGTTGTCCAAGAGAGGAGCTAGCGCCAGCGCCATTCGCTGCCCCTGAGCCATTAACTGGAGATGAACGGAAGAAAAGAGGTGACGAAGCTGCTACGTTTGACTGTAATCGCGATGTTCTCGGCGTAGCTTGAGACCCAGGTCGCTGCGATGCATCGGAAGCCTCAGAGCGTAACTGCTGGTCCGCGCTTACTGCAAGGGGGCTACTGGAGGGTATCTGGGAGTTTCTGGTGCTTCGTCGCGGGGTAGCTGATTGAGAGGTGCGCTGAGAGCGCCTTGAAGTCGGAGAAGACATGGTGAAGATATTCTTCCAAGGGAATGCGGGTTGGCGTTGTGTTTAGGAGAGGATGGGTGTAACAGGTGGGACGGAGATGCAAAAGCCAGCCTCCCGTCGCGACGCGACTTTTCGCGTTTTCACACTAAAGGGCCTGCATTAGCGCTAAAATTTCTTGGCATCAATTTTAACCACAAATCCACCGTCAAGTGTGTGCTTCATCTAATTGAGTATTAACAAGGCTAAGCATCGGGAGCGGCATGGCTTCGACTGGTATTTATGTGAATTTCATTCACATAGAACCTTCACATTACTCCAGGAAGCAGCTACCCCATTAATAAACGTTTCTTGTGCACAGCCCCCCATATTCAAACTCAAGCCCAGCTCCCAATTAAGACTCATAGAGGTAATTTCAGTTAGCCTGACCTTGCTGATATCTTTTTAAGGCCAATCCATAATTCTACAAAGCTCAAACTTTTTTAGGTAAGAGCTAAGTAGCTTCTCGAGCTGATGTTATATTTCAAATTTCATGATTTTTTATATTCGGAGTATTCACATTTCCTTCTGTCAGGTAGTGATAGCCTTGAGGATTCACGAAGTCGAAAGAAGCCAAAGAAATAGGTGACTAGCGGAGAGAAGGCACTCCAGATGTGCTAAAGGTGTTCGACAGAGGATAGCTTTACCACAGACGCTACTCATTAGAAAACCATGTCTTTCTTCTCTTCTTTTCTACTTTAATTTTTAGCATTCATTCTATTAGTTGCCAAATGGAGGTCTCATGCTTGCTCAACTCGGCTTGGCTCGCGCTAACCTAGGGTGGCAACGCTGGGCCGCTAGAACGCATCAAACTAATCGGCCAGCAACAAGAAATCACCAAACAACAACTGGCAGCAGAATCCGAAAGCTTTTGTCCGTGAATTCCTCAGGCGACAGTAAATGCCCTATTTCTCGTAAAGATAAATCGTCAAGCTCTTCTCAAAACAATAGCCGTCACAATTCATTGACATCATGGCCCCTCCCTCAAAACTCACCGTTGCAGCTTCGTCAGTCTTACGCTTGGTCAAGGAAGAGGCGAGCTATCACAAGGAAATGGCGCAGCAAGAAGCTCGTATCAAGAAGCTGGAGGAAGGTAGTGCAGAGGAGAATGCGGAATATCTGCTAAAGCAAGAGGTAAGAAGCGTTTAATAAATTTTATACCCCGCTATCATGATATTGGGCAGTAATAACACGGGATTGCAAACTTTAGCGTCAAGCCCTAGAGGAAACGAAGAAGGTTCTACCATCAGTTCGACAAAGAATTATTCAAGCAGTCGAATCGTTGGAGCAGCAGCTTGTAAGTCATATAAACTCTCGGTGTGTACCTCAAAGCTCATGCGCACCAGGAGAACAACAAAGATGCTGGCGGTACTGCACCAACTGAGGAGGTCACTAAGGCGACAGATGCAATTGCGGAGGCCAAGAAGATCATCACAGAAATCTCATAAATTTCTAGGATGGGTGGCTAGTTCAGTAGTACATTATGCAGATACTAGAGAAATTCCCTTTCCAATATCCCCATTTTTAACGCCCTACGCCGCGCTATGCAGAAATGAAAATACGTAGCATAACAGGGGCAAGGAGTCTGCAAATCATGCCATTTCAAGGGAAACACCCAAAGTGCTGCCATAAGAAAACTCATGACGTGTCCATCTTGTCAGCCGGCCCATCATCTTCCTCCTCCTCGCCTTCTTCAATCTCCGAGTCATCATCAGCTCGAGCATCTCCAGAATTTGCTCCAGAGTTCGCCATATCCGTGTCGTTTCCGTCCTCCTGCTCTGGTCTTGAAGGAGATGGCGCTCTACTACTACCCCTCGAAAGAGGAGCCAGGCGGCCCTTTGGTACTGCAAGCATAGAAGATCCTGAACCTTCACCCTCGTGGCTGATATGCATCGGTGTCGACCCTCCAACATCCGGCCTCGGCGTTCCAACAATGCTTGCCTCTCCTCTGGTAGTACTCCCCTCGCCATCATCGGCATCCTCACCCCCATCCATGCCCTCTTTCCTCTCCGCTTCCTCCTTCTCATCTCTGATCAGCCTAAGCATCTGCTTCCCCTCCTCCACAATCCTTCCAAACTGATCTCTCCGCTCCGTCCACGTTGCCGCATAATCCCTGCTCTCCTGCTCCAGCTCCGCAATCTCCGCATTGAGCTTCTCCAACTGCGCATCCTGGTCCTCGCGCGGCCTCAGCATGCGATTACTCGTGATCTTCTCGGCCAGCTCGTCGTACGTCTTGCGCAGCGCGAGCGTCTTCTGCGCCTCCTCCAGCTGCGCCCGCAGCTCGACCGTGTTCTCGCGGATCGCCTGCGCCGTGTCCAGGATGCGCATTTTCTCGGCCGCGTACCGCTCGCGCTCTTTCTCGTTGCTGTTGTGGATCAGCTGCATGCGCACGATGCTGCTCTCGAACGCCGCAAAGTCGAGCAGCATGTCGTCCTGCCATAGCTTACGGCGCTCGGCCTGTTTCTGGCGCTCGACCTCCTGCGTCGCGGCGGCTTCATCGATCGCAGAGGCGTCCGGTGGGGGGGTTGGGAGCGCGGTTGGCGAGGTGTTAATGAGAGAGTCTGGCTTGAGCAGACGCGCGGTCAGGCGCTGGAAGGGCTTTGCTTCAACAGAGAGGAGTCGCGCGACGTTGTGGATTGCATCTGGCGGAGGTTAGGTTTCCGCAAGTACTCCTTGTATCTACCTTTCTACGCACCTTCATCCGCCTGGGCCAGAAATCCATAATCGTACGTGACCATGACAGCTTCGCTTTACCTGAGTCAGGCAATATTCGAGAGGAGTAGAGAGGCAATGGAGCGTTGTATTATCGACAGTAGAGAGCAACCAGTGAAGGTCAATAGAATCAGAGAGTACGTCGCTCACCGCCCGATTCTGCCGGCACGAGGCTGGGAAACGTCAAGAGATCAAGGCGCTGCTGAGTGAAAGCACGGAACGATGCCAAACTTGAATCAAACTTCAGTTGTGCCAATAACAGGCTAGGCTATTGTAAACGTTCAATTACCATGGCCCTTGTTCCGACCTCTAGTCCTGAGAACACATCCACACCCACAACACACTGAATACATTCAATACCGTAATCCGACCATACAGCTGCCGTCTTCAGCTTCGAACTACTGCAAGTCCATGCCGGACATAGACTATACCTTTTAAAATAGATCCTTCGCTGGAAAACCCTCTATTGTCTTAGAAAAATCTACCAGACACCGCCCAAGATGCCGGCTCCCTCGCTTTTCGACATCGCGAAGCGCCGCATCATCCAGAACATCGAAATGCTGACCGACGTCGGCGACCTGCCATACGACTTCCTACGGCCGATCCTACTGAAAGTCGAGATCCCGGACCAGCTGCGGCTGATCGAGGAGAATTCGCCACAGATCCAGGGCGAGGACGGCGAGATCTGGCTGCGCTACATCAAGCGCGACATCCAGAACTGGCAGAAGAAGCCGCACCAGCCCAAGGAGCCTAAGTCATGGTGGAAGGTCTACCGTAAGCTGAAGAATGACGCCGAGGCGGAGAAGCAAGCGCAGGAGGATGCGTTGAGGGCCAGTCTGAAGGCATTGCAGGACGATAAGGCGACGAATAAGACGATGATTGTCGATGCGAAGCTTGGGTTCGATCCGACGAAACGGCGCAAGGTGCCTACTCATAGTGGCTTTGTGAGTGGCTTTGGTTCTTCGAGTATACCGACGAAGAACGCGAAGACGGCAATTGACCGGCTAAAGCGGTCGATGTACGAGCAGAAGGTCGCACGGCCAAAGGGCTCCTTAATGCCCACACATTTACTTGAAGAGAGGAAGGGGAGAGTGATGACAGCGCCGAAGAGTATGGTGGAGAGAATTCAGACTGCGAAGGAGCCACCGAAGACTATGTTGGTCCCTCGAAAAGGATCGTTTGGCCATTCCCTCGGGGGCTCTTCAAGCCAGGATGACAGTGCATTGGCGGCTAGAGAGAGTAGATTGAAGGCGTTCACGGAGCCTCGACCTGCCATCGCAACCTCACCACCACCCAGGGCCTCGTTACCGACAGACAAAGCGTTCAAAGCACCCCAGCTAGCGTCAAGACCTTCTCCTGATCAGGCCCAAGCGATGAAGCGGAAGCGTCCTGCACCGAATATCTTCATGCCTCAAAAGAAGAGGGCGTGAGAATGATCTATTAGCAAGGAGGCGTTAGAGGACTTCGGAGCTTTCCCTAAATCATTCAGCATTCTGTTAAGCTCCTTGAGGTCATCCATCGGTAGCAAAAACTGTTGAATGATTTGTATGACCTGGATATGGAGTTAAGGAGAACGGACACAACTTTTTTTGGGGAAACTAGGCGTGTTAGGAGATAACAGGGCGGAGTTTGGAGCATTGTATGAGCATTTAGCATTTCCAATTTCCAATGAATCAAGCCCTCTTAATTCCAGTATCTGAATGTCCGTATGTATAGTAGCAAGCCAGAACAGCCATTCCGTATCCCCAATTCAACGCCGAAATGCCATCATCATCCGCCCCCCTGGCATATGCACAAATACAACCCAGACATGTCCCTTCGTCTAAGAAAGCCTGTCCCATATGCCCCACTCCATGATATCCCAACCCCGGCTTCTGTGAGAGACACAGCTAAGGCACGAAACTATGCCATCCCGCCCCGCAGCGCAAGCACCAAGTGCAGTGTTGCACCCCCCTCGAGGTTGTATTCCGAGGCGGTCTTGTCGTCGGCCCTGCAGCAGATAGCATCAGCATCCTATCCCAAAGCCACTCCATTGCCATTCCCATCTTGCATCATATCTTCCGGACTCTCTCCCAGCCTAGCACACCCAGTGGCAGCAGTCAAAAAAGAATAGAAGACGCACATCTGTTTCCCGCCGTAAATCAACCTCTGCTGCGCAGGCGGAATCCCCTCCTTCTCCTCGACGCGCTCTTTTATACGTGAGACCTATCCGGGATGTCAGTCGTCCGCTAGTCTCCGAGGAAAGGAGAAAGATCATGACAAGGAAGGCGATTTACTTTGTAGTCCGGCTCGATATCCAGCTCAATCTCCTTCCCTGTAAGCGTACGGACTCTGTGCGCGTTAGCTGACACTTCCGAGAAACCTCACAGAAGGAAATAGGAGGGAATTTATGGCAAATGTGCGGATACAAATGGGGCGAAAGTTGTGTGGAACAGTAATAGTGGGGCTGCGGGGTAAAGGAAAGTGTGGCCTACTTGATCTGCATGGCTGCTGTCGCTGGTGCTTAGTAGTGCCGAAGGTATAGGATAGTACTGAACACTGGACTTTGAAGTCAGAGGAGTGTGGCAGAGGTGTGGAAGAGGGGATCAGAGACTGGTGGGTAGATTTAAAGTTAGGCAGACAAAAAGGTGAATATCAGGCTCCAGTTTTGGTGGGGCGGGGGGCGTCCGAGCTTTTTGCGTGCTGATGTTGAGTCAGGGTCCCGCAAGAGCATTTTTATGAGGCAGCAAAGGTTTTGAAGGGGTGGTAAGCCGCATGATGATGGAGTTGATGTCGGAGTAGGGTAAGAAGGAGTCATCGAGGAGGTGATTCGATGTGGGTTTGTCGTAATATTAATTCATTTGAGCGTGATGAGAGTGAATCCTTCCAAGAAGCGCACCCAGGAGTTCCTTCAAAACAATCAAAAGCAATCTCTGTTCCTGCACTGTCATCAGAATCTCTCTTCCCATCGACTCGTCAGCTTCGTCCCTTCTTTACTGTTTAGTAAAGCTACGCAAGTCGTGCTATGTTCACTAACCCCCGCAAGACGATTCTGATAAGGCCTCACAACATTTAATTTAACATTTCCAAACAGAAAAAAATCCGTGCAAGATGCTCATTTCCACCCAAGAGCTGCTCCGTTCAAGCTGCTTGCTTCTACTTTCAGGAATATTTATTCTTTTAGGTCTCCTACATCGCCTTAATCCACTATTGTCAACACAACATTCACCACCCCGCTCCTCTTCCCAACCCCGTACAAGTTTCCAGCACCACTATCCTCAGCCCAGACGACCCAATTCCAGTTGAACAGACACCAACCTTCCACTACGAGCCAGTAACCCGCAATTCAAACAGAAGATTGCCTCTCTACCGCCCCTAACGCATAAAAAACACACCATAGTATGAGAGGAAGTAGCCACATGGGGAATCGTCAACACTACTGCCCGCCCACTACACTGCCCAAATTTCGGCTCTCTCTACAAGGACGAAGGCATACAAAACGCACAAACAAACAGCGTCGAGACAGGGGAAACTAACCAGCCGTTTCGCCAACCCTGCTATACACCCACTATCTAAATATCCGCCCTGCAAGCCCCATCCAAGTTCCCCATCCCAACCTCAACAGTAAAAGAACAGCTAACGAACAGCCAGCCACAAAAGCATCCATGATCACTACGAAATTCCCTCTGTTTTCTCGACCGGCCGGCCCTTCCCACCTCCCCCAGCCGACCTCGACCTCTCGAGTCCTCTCGGCTACCGCCTTTCAAATTTTACACCTGAAGGATTACTCGCATGGCGCCCTGCTATACCATGTGCGTAGCTATAGCCTCCGATGACCACGCTCGTATTCGCTCGCTATCATGCGTTACGAAGCCCAACACGGTCTCCAGAGCTAGTAGACGAGCGTGGCGTCGAGCAGCGGGCCGATTTCGTCGTATCCCGTCATGTACACTGGAACTGAAAAACGCTGATGAACAAAGATGCCGTAGACGAGAGTTGGTAATAGACGAGGAGGACAGGCTGCCTCGTGGCAGCGGCTCAACAAGCCACCGCCGTGGTATCGCGTCTGTTGGCTGTTTTTGAAGACGCCCTACATGCGCACCCGCCCGTGGCGTCGGAGGCATTTGCTTGTGGGCTTGACAGCTAATTTACACGATAGCCTAGGTGGCGGTTAGCGAGATAGCGACAGCTAGTTCACACGACGGTGGGCATTTCCTAAGTCACCGCCTCAACGATCTGTCTCTCACCCGTATCGAAAACTTTCCGAGCAAAGCCACCGCGCAGTGGGCGCTAGTGCTGTCACCGTTGCGTCGTCCTAGGCGCATAGTTCAGTGAACAGAGTAGGAGACGTCACAGTTAACGCAGCAGCAGCAGCACTCTCATCTCAATTAAAGTCTCTCAAACTTGCAGCAGTGGCCGTATTAGGCCCTGCCGCTTCTAACTCGATTCAATTTTTAAGCCGCTTGGGAATTAGGTAGCCAGTTCCCTTTCCTTCTTCTACTTCGCACTGCCTCCTCTATCCACCCTTGTATATATACAGCCGAGGCTATAGCTATAACTATGCCTTATCACTGCTCCCCACGGGCACTCCCACAAACTTTCTCCGTGACCTAGAAGCCACGGCACATAGAAGGAACAAGCCATCCTAAAATAGGATACACGAATAGTGAACAGTGAAGATAAAGAACCAGTCCAGATACCGGTACAAGTAACCCAGCGCCCCCCGGTACTAAACGAACTAAAAAAAATGAGCCAACATGTAGAACCAGTCGCGAATAGAGAAGTCAATCAGATATCCCAGATACCGCCCACACGCAGGGAGAGAAAGGGCCTCTGGAGGCCCGTTCCGCTCTTTCAGACCCAGTCCAAGTAATTTGCGCCGGATAATTATGAGATGCATAACAGAAAACCGCAGGCGTAATTTAGTAATAGATATGAATGAAGCAGCAGCGCCTCCGCCCTCCGCCCAAAGTTTAAATTAAAAAAAAAGAGGCAAGCAGTTTAAAGCCAAAACCGTCTCTCAAATGCTGAACAGAACAAAGCGAATGCTAAACCAGACCGCGCGATCAGGGTCGCGGGGATCGCAATTCGAGAGGGTTAAAAAATACAACAAGTCCGAATAGAATCAAATCCAAGCTGAACGCGTGGAGCCTAGCAGCCCTTCCTATCCATAGTAGAGGAAAGTTCTCCCGCTGTGGACAGAAATAATCTCCAATTCTCAGCCTATCGTACAGGGAGAAAAAAAGTTTAACTTGCAATCAAACGAAGTGAGGCGTGCGATATTGCCCGGCCCATTGCTGGATTGCCCCAGGTAAATGCAAATGCACAGAAGAGCAGAATGTGGAAGTAAGCCCGTTCTAGTGGAGATTTCTCGTTCAGGGTCTACCCTCCACTGCCTGATTGGAGCAAATGAGGGCTGACGAAGCTTACTCTACTGTTTGCTCACCCCGGGGATCGACAGGGGATATAGTAGGCGTGCGAAGGATGGAGGTTCAGGTGAAGGGGAGGTGGATGAAGCGAAGTATATCTATCTATACCGCCCAATAAAGATGATTTCGAAGAATCGGGTATATGTGTTGGAACCAGAATAAAATGTTGGTTATAAAAAATATGAACGGAAGAATGAGATATAACAAGGATTGATGACAATCAGCATAAAAAATGACAAGGAAGCCAATTAGTCCAAATTACTTTTCGTGAGATTAGCAGTATGCGGCAGCAGAGCAGTAAATAACGACGGCGTGCGTGTAGCGGGTGGCGGGTTGGTATTGGCGTTGCAGAGTGGTCCGTGAGGGCTCGTTGACGATGGTGGAGAGAGTCGGGTGGTGTTGTGGAGCTCATCTCGCTTCTTGCCCGCAAAAATGCAATCGCCTTGGCCCCCAAGTCGCCCTAAGGCCCGGAGTCGGCGTTTTGAGGCTAAAATAAACACGGAAAATATTATCGTGGACGGTTTCTGCAAATTTAAAGCCTCGGCTGCGTGCACTACTGCCCACCCGCTTCCCGTTTCGGCGAGCCTGGCGCAGACCCTCGCTCCGGTCCAGCCGAATGCTGTGGTTGCGCAGATTGTCGCGTTTCACCTTGAATTACCATGGTGCCCATGGGCGTTGGCGCCCGCACTTGCTGCTGCCCGCCTCCGTGACCATCATCTCGCTGCTGCTGGTGCTGCTGGTGCTGATACTGCTGATGCTGCGCTTGATGCTGCGCTTGATGCTGCTGGTGCTGCTGCACGTGTTGCTCCGTGCTGACCGCTGTCGCCTCGGTTTGCGCGCCACTTTCTGCCTGTCCATGACCTGAAACCGTCCCACGTCGACTTAGAGATCCACCGTGGCCCTCGAATCCTCGTGCCGATGCGTCGCTGCGTGCCCGTGCGTGCACGCGTCGAGCTGGCGTTGATGCAGACGACGATATCTGCGAGAATGACGGTGAGGTGTATTGAGGCGTCGAAGTGGGGGGGGGAGCGGCTTGATGGGCGCCTTGTGCTTTCCGCTTCTTCGGCGAGCTGGTGTAATCTGGGTCAGACGCATGAGAGGCTGTATGATGAAGCGAAGGAAATTGGGGCATGATATTTACCTGACGGCGTAGCAGGAGGATTCCCGCTAGATGACCCTCCTCCCTGGGATGTCGGTGGTACCCAATGGTGAAAGTAGATTGATGGGGATGACGACTGTTGCTCTTGCGATGTTTGCGACTGCTGCTGGAGGGCGTGAACGCTAGCCGGTGCCGTAAGAGGTTGCTGGATGTGCATCTCGTTGGTGGTGAGCCTGGGAAGCTGTGACTGAGCCGGTGGTCGTGGAGCTGACGTAGGGGCGCTGATATGGCTTGATGTTTGCGCTGCTCTTGCCCTACTCGTCGGAGACAAGCTTCCGCTCGTGTATGCCGACGATGAGAATGCCCCGTGCTGTGGTGGTTGTGCAGCTAGAGGCTGGCCAGGTAGCACCGACGTCGCCGAGAGAACTGTTTGTGATGCCTGTGGCGTGACGCCGTACACGCTTGGTTGGATTTGGCTGATCAACCTTGTTTCTCTGCGTAGCTCAGGTGATACTTGAGCTGATCCAAGGGCTTGCTGTTGCTGTTGTTGCTGTTGTTGCTGCTGTTGCTGCTGTTGTTGCTGCTGCTGCTGTGCGGCTTGCTGGAGTTGAACCACATATTGCTGTAACCAGTCTAGGCTTATGTTTACGAGATTCCCACCCCCGATTCCAGCGAAGATCATGGGCACAAGGTGCGGTGGGATACCACCTTGCATTGATTCCCGAAGCATCGACTGTTCGATCTTCCGCTGTTCCAACCTCAGGCCCTCCTGCCTCGTCTTCTCCTCCTCTTGCTTCCTTTTGTCCTCCTCTGCTTTGGCCATGAGGTAATTCCTCATGGACTCTTCGGCACCTTGCCACTGCGGGGGCGGAGCTGGCATCTGGCCGCCGTGCTGGCCCATCGACTGAGGCATCGGATGCTGTCCCCGGCCTGGATCGGGCAGCGTCATCGCCGCCGGCGGCGGGAGGCCTCGATGGGGCGTGCCCATAGTGTTGGGTACACTGGCCGGCAGTGATCGAAGAGAACCGCCGTTAACCTTGGGTGATAATCGTGGGGCGGAAGAAGGAAACGGCGGAGAGTAATCATGAGGAGTTTTGAATTCGAATTCCGACTTAGCTGGTTGGGAGAGCGTGAGCAACATGAAGGCTGATATTGTCGGTGGGTAGGGTCGACATTGAAATGACTGGAGGAGATTTTCAACAAAAGTCCAGAAAGAGATGGACCGACATACTTAAGAGAGAAGCTTTTTGGGAGCAACGTTCAGCCACGGTCCCAAGCATTCAACCGTTTGCCTTCAAGGCTATTAATGCTTGCAAGACACGTCTGGTTTGGGAGACGTGATCCGCAGGCAAAAATGAGGCTAGACGGTTAGGCGGTGGTCACGGTGGTTTGGTTACAGGCTGCAGTGCCGACGATCTCGTCCAGCGGCTCGCGTGGGTTGGTATGGGGCTGGTTTGACCTGGCAGACCACTTGCGGGCTTGAATATGAGCCGTCAGGGAACAGAGCAAGTAGCAGGGCAAGTAGCAGGAGAGGCTCGCGGGGCAAGATGTAACGAGTGTACAAGAAGGGAAGAAAGGGCCGGTTGGGGCTTGACAGCAGCGCGAAGGAGCGGAAGTACCACTGACCAAGTCAACCGGCGCGGCGCCTGGGGAGCGTGGTGGAGGGAATGGTGCAAGGATGTGCATGAGGACAGAAAAAGTCGCCGTCAGCGCGCCCTGTGAGCTGGGAGGGACCGACGTTCCTGGAGAGGACTCTCCACCCACGCTGGCTCTGTTTCCCAGTACGGGTCTGTGGCGCTGAGGTCGCGGGGCCTACCTACTTTTGACGTATCCGCCAGTGCTGAGTGTGGGCCGGGCCAAGTATAGCCCGTAGCAAGGCCGTGGAGGGGTGCCCGAACTTGCGTACATGGCCAGCCGCCTGGTGTCTCTACATGTAACATATTGAAGGAGCACACTGGAGCATAAGGTCACGGCGGGGCGAGCGAATGCGCTTTTTGATGCTGCCCATCGTTACCTGATGTGGCGTCGCGTATCGATCAGAACACCACCAGCAACAGCCACTTTGACTTGCAGTTCAGAGAGAGCGAGAGCGAGAGCGAGAATGAGACAGAGCGCGCGCCGCTGCGGGTGTTGCGCTCTCTTGTCTCTGTCTGTCTGGTTTGTCTGGCGGCGGTGGTGGTGGCTCGCCGTGTCCCGCCGCCCGTCAGTGCCCGCAGTGGCCGTAGCTTCTTTTCACTCTGGGGCTGGCTGCCGTTGTCGCGCGCATCGTTGGGACGCTGCTGGGCGCCAGTGCCCTTTCGTTCCGCCTGTGGCTGAACCGAGGCTGGGGTAGCCAGTTCGTAGAATTAAAGGTACCGTGAGCTACCTGCTAGTATCATTCTGCTGGGAGGCTTGTCTTGGGCACTGCTGCTACTGCTACTACTGTGGGTGCTGGGGGGCAATATGGGCCTGACCATGGACCGTTACAAGGTCCCCCCCCATAGAGCAAGAGAGCCAAAATGCTAGAGGGACCCAGAGAGCCAACGAGCCACTCCAGGGCCACGACAAGGGCAGCCAGCCCCAAACCGTGGCCCAGGACCAGTTGGCAGGGTCAACGTTCGGGAGGAAGCGAGGACGCAATCTCCAGAAAAAGCCCTACCGCACGGATCACGCCCTCTTTCGAGGCCGGAAAGCTGGTTTAAGGAAATGAAGGGTCAGCGCAGTGTCAGACCTTTGGTGCCCGCAACCCAGAAGGGGCATTATCGAAATGAAAGCGCTTTCATCGCGTATCAACACGAAACCTCTCGAAAGGTCTCCCACGGCCAACAGACGTGATAATGATGCCCAAAGCGGAAATGAGAATGCAGTCACCGCAACCGCCACCGCTGACCAACGGCGGGGCGCCTCTGGGTGAGGATATACGTCCGTGACACCATGTCAACCTGACAGCCCTGAGCACAACTTTCCCGTTGATCGTCGACGCATCAGACGCGTCAAGGCGAACCGCATGGCGAATCGATAGAGCAGTGATCTCCGCCGCTGGCAAAACGTTACATAGGCCCTGAACGGGCTAAAGGAGGGGGGGCCGCTCCAGTGACTGATTAGCTAACTAGCTCACTGAAGGGGAATGGGCTGGGTGAACGATCGAGAACTATCACGCACGATCGCCCAAGCTGCCTCGTGCGTGGTCGACGCCGAGTGACAAGGAGTGGAACTGGTCGGGGCGACGGCTGTGGCCAAGCCCTCCGAGTGCAGCCAAGTGCAGCCAGGTTAAAGCCGGGGTGAAGCCAGGCCTCGACTTACCCAAATGAGGGGCCGTTCGGTTCGGGTTGCGCAATCACCGAGCACCCGGCTCTGGTTCGACAATCTGCTGCGCTGTTAAATTTCCGTACGAGCACTCGACCTTTGGCTCGGTGCGACGATCTAACTGAAACCCGTGGCGTGTCCAGATCAGGCGACAAATCGTGACTACGAGGGCACTGCGAGATTTGGCCGTCGCAATCTAGGCGCACGCCATCGCCAACAGCTGCACCTCTGGTCAAAACCGCACCTTCAGGCCACAAGCGCTGCCCACCGAGATTGCCATGGCCACAAAATTACTGAAGATTTTGGTTATCTGACGGCACAGCCTTGGGGCCACCTCATCTGCCAAATCCGCCAATCTGCTAATCTGCCTGCTAATTGGCCACACAATCTCATGAGGCTTGCTCGCCTGCGGGCCGTTTTTCCTTCTGGGTAGTGTGGCTGAGGCTCTGTGGTCGTGAATCCATGTACAACACAAATTAACATCTGCCAGCCTTCCTGTCTCTCTCCGCGCCTCTCAATTATGGAATGCCTTGTCCATCGAGAGGGAGGAGCGGTCGAGCGGTGAGCAGTTCCCGCTTGCTTTTTTATTTTTATTTTTATATTTTTTATTTTTTTTCCTTCCACTCGTTTTGTTTTCCTAAACCGACAAGTGGCAAAGCATCCGCTCGTCCCATGATTGAAGGAGCAGTTGCTTGCGCGCCGCCTGCGAAACATGTAGTGGCTTGACGTGTGAATCGAGCCTGAAAAGAGTCCGACGCACTAGCTGATCGCTGGGCACCCTCGGATGAGTTTTGCCGCTACCGGTGCCCCCGCCAACAGCTTCAATAAGGGTAAATTTTAAGTACTAGGTACTTCTGAGGAGCTCACATGTATGCGATAGCCCCTCGGACATCACATCGGATAATGCTGAGATGCTGGAATACCTGCTGGAATGACTGCGTCAGCCACAGAAAGTCGCGGAGTCTTGAGAGGAGCCGATGCAGTGATGCGGCAATGCAGACCGACCAGTGCAGAACAGTCGCAGGCACACGCTTTCAACACTGCGTACCCGGAGAACCTCGCGGGTCAAGCCATGCTGACGTACTCGTTGCTTCTCGAGCTGCCAAAATAGTGTCCAAAGTGCTTTCACTTCAGCTCTCGTCACCGGCTGTCCCTCCATCTCAGATAGCCTGCAGGAGCCCTTCCTCCCCACGTGCAGGCTTCATCCAACAATAGCAAGCGCCTCTGATGATCCTCTACCGGGCCTCTCGCATCCCTCGCTTCGCACACCAGGCTTAGCGAAGAGATCTGCGCGTTCCACTGGGAGTCTCACCCGCGCCGTCGCACATTTTGGGTTGTAGATTTTGGGTTGAAGGAGCCATGCCTTGCCATGTGGAGATGGCCGATTCTCGCGTGGTGCGATCGACACCACCTGCTCCCAATGCGGCTGCTGGTAAGGCCGACATTGCGAGAACTGGGGTGGCCAAGGATCCCGGGAGTTCAGCACCGCCACAACCGCTGGCCTCGCCGAATTCCCCCGTCCATGGTTGAACATGTCGTAAGGCGTCACCAACCGGGGGAGGAGCCGTGCAGTGTGTGTGCAGATACGCAGACGCGTAGATCCGAAGCAGATCAGCGCGCTGCCGGAGAAATTCCTGCCTGTTCACCACTTGCTCCTTCACGATGGGCGACGCGCGGTGTCCTCTCCGACGGCCGCCGGCTACCGGCTCGGGAAATCAGCCAAGATGCATGCAAATCCTGAAGATGAACATGGGCGATGCAGAAACGACGCAGAAGCGATGCACTGTGACTGAAGATTACGAATATTAGCTATTATTATCCTTTTTACTCTCTAAATATCTACTTCTGAAACCCCGGCGTCGAAAATTGCCGCAGATATGAGAGCGAAGTGCGAAACAGCAAAGGAAAAGGTATCTCTCGCGGTGCAGCGCCAGCAGTGCTAGCTATGTTCGTGCCCACCCCTCCTCCCATACTCCGTACAGATGATATCATAAGGCCGTGATAAGGTATAACCCGACAGCAGAAGCTAAGGTAGAGGATGACGTCCCAACGGCCGGAAACGGTCGCAGGCCAATGTGAAAGCAATGTCTAGTAATGTCCGTCCCCAAAAGAAGAACGAAAAAAGAAAAGCCACCAACCGGAATAGTGAGGGCCTCAGCAGCCTAAAAGGGTAAAACGCGGTTTAGCCCGTGAGCCACGTTGAGCCCACGCGACACTGTCAAGCCATTGATCTCAGTGATCGGCGCCGAAGCCGCTTCTCGAAGAACCCTGGAAGCGACTTCGAAGATTCTATCATCAATACTTGCATGCGCGCGCGCTGCAACCGCTGCAACCACTGCAACCACAATATTGCCCTCCCACCTCACGCCCGTAGCCGGGTCGATCCAAATCCCAGCCTCCTACGCCGCGTTGGCTCGCTTCTTCCGTATCTTCCACTCCGCTTTTGCCACTCTCATCAATAGGTCCTCGTCTTTAATTGGGATCCAGGATGTCAGAACCTTCATTGCATTCTCAAAGTCTGAATCTAGTAAGATCTCCCTCGTCGCGTCGATGAGCGCGGCTGACGTTGCGTGGAGAACGTCTAGATCTCCGCTGAATGAAGAAGTCGGTGAGTTTGAGTTCGAGGCGTCTCCGAGGAGCATGAAAACGTCCCAGACCCGGAGCTGTGCTGGGAATGGTATCGAATAGTTGAACAGAGTTAGATACCATCGGGTGCCATAGGCCGTCGAAGTGATATTGAGCTCCTCCTATCAGGGTCCAAGTTAGCGCAACTCCAAGAATCTGGGCTAAAGCCAGTTTCGGAGAGTCCGAGCGGCTTCAGCCACAAGAATAAACGACTGGCCGAGCTGCGCTCGCACATGACCCCAGGAAATTGGATCTACGCTTACCAATTTTTTGGCAACATCTCCTTCCGCGAGCCAATTTTCTTCAAAGTCTTTGAGAGCTTCCATTAGCCCTTCAAAGCCTGATTCGTACAGACGTTCCAGCCCGCGAAGTTGCCATAGCCTGACTAACATGACGAAAGCTTTCTCCTCGTCGTAATAGCAGAGAAGAGTTGCGGTGAGCGCAGCCATACCCTGGACATAGCCTGTATCAGGCAAATACAGCGACATTGCATGTAACACTCGAAATAGGAGGCGCTGTCTGCGGGAATGTCAGTTTATTGAAAGCGGGTGAATACGAGAAGCTGCGGCTCTTCTTACCCTCCGCGATATCTGCGTCGAAACATGATATGGCTGTTGATGGTCCGGGGGATGTCCACATCAATTTGGACATCATCCGCTGAACCTTCTTCTTGTAGCTCGTAGAAATTCTCAATCAACTCTTCGTCCGTCGGGCTGTTCTTGGTGACTTTTGCGCTGGCTGAGAGGAAGGCATACCACGCGGTAGCCCTCCATCTGTCTGGTATCCCTTTCCACGTTCTTGAAATGAGTTTTGCGTCTTTAGTATCAAATTCGAATATCATTCCTCCACTGTTTGCGCCTCTTGTTACGATCTTAGCCATCTTCCGCCATTTCTCTTCGCGCTCCCATTCCTTCTTTTTCATGGCCATAGCCGCCCTTCCACCATCTTCCCGCTCCGCAATATCGGCAAGCCCAGGAGGCAATGTTAGCATATCGCTCGCCTCGTCCATCCATCTGCGATCTTTGTTGTGGGGTAATCTATTCGCTGCATAACGGAATGGGTTTTGGTTAATACTGTATGAGCTGGTACTTTGATAAGAATACATAGATCCTGGTGGTCTCAACGACCTTTGTGAGCGTCTTCTCCTGGGAGTGCCGCTCGGATTAGCAGACCTTGAAGATCGAGCATTCGAGCCAGTTCGTCGAATGGTACGCCTTTGTCGCGGTTCTTCCGAAACCATTTTCAGTGCTGTAGATACGCGTCGAAGGCCTGGTGACTCCTGAGCATCACCAGAATTATTTAATGATGCTCGAGAGCCAGCTTTCTTGGGTACAATAAAGCCGTATCGATCGACTTCACCTCCTCCGATGTTTTCCCAGTCTTCAATACCCCCAGCAGCCTCTGTCGGCTCTTTTACAATCATACTCTCTCGCCTGTTAGCGGTAAAACTAGGGCTTTTCAAAGACTCATTCCCACGCTGGCGGATCTTGTCTACTGTCAAAGTGGATCCACCAATAGGCATCCCTACTACACTATTATCGTCGATCGCCTGGCTGTCCCGCCGTTCACTATTCATGTCTCGCAGCTCATCCCAATCTGCTGCGTTCTCATTCCCATGCTCATACATTAAGCGAACCTTCCGTGACAACATCATGTCATCAGCAGAAAGAACCCGGCCGCTATGGGCCCCAGAGCGTATTGAAGACCACGGTGGAGACCGGGGTGCAGGACGTGGCGAAGGTTGCGGTGAGGCCTGTGGTGTAGCCTGGGGTATAGACGGCAGCTGGACCCTAGTTTGCTCCGATGTCTTTGAAAGCCCTGCCAACATCGACTGCCGATTCATGTTCGCCCTTTTACCTCCTAGCAGTATGCTGCCTCTTTTCGAGAACTCAAGCTTGTCCGGTGACATCAACTCTTCAAAGCCTCCGGTGGGTATAGAAGTATCTATGCCATGAAAATCCCCTATGTGTTCATCGCCGGGTCCGTCAGACTGTGAGTCTAGCATTGGCCCAGTCTGTGCTGTATTGTCCTTCGATTCGGATCGACGCGATGGTACCTCGTCTTGTACGACAATTGTAGGTAGACTGGGGGCTTTGTATAGTACGGACGGAAGGGATCTGTCCTCCGCGACATGCTCGGTGCTAGTGGTTGAGGTTGAGGGCGCCAAGGCCGAGTCTCTTCTGGCGTCATCATCGGACAGGAAGGACTGCTTGTTGAAGGCTGGCGGTCGCGGGCCTGGAGACGTCCTCGGTCTTCGAACACTACTAAGCCAGGAGCGCGACGTGGCCGGTCTCGAGTCTGCGCTTGTCGTCGAGCTCGAAGTTGCCGGCGACGGGGAAAGCGTGGGAATTGGATGGTCGGTTTGCGCGCTCTTTACACCGCTATCGACTTGTAAGGTGGAATCCGCCTCATTTTTCATGGCGTTGACCTCAATTAAAGACCTTGCTGAAGATGAAACTCCGGCAATCGAGGAAATGAAGGTTACGGGAGAGGCTCACGAGCCAACAACGCCGAAGTCCGCTTTGTCGCAATGTTACATACGTGGCCAAGGCGCGATCGAATTGTCGAGATTCAGCCCTCTCCGACTTTTAACAAAAGTCGTGCAAGATTCTAAGAGTCAGTAACCATGGTGTTCATGCGATTGTGGAGAAAAGGGGTGCCTCGCGGGGCTCTCGAGTGTCAACCAGGATCGGAAATTGATGTCGCTAGCGTGGCGATGATTGGCAACGGCCTTCTAGACTAGAGTAGCACAACGCCTGCTCACGAGACCACGACGGCTACTGAGAGGACTGGATTTGAGTACTCTTTCATAATCTTATAGACAATATATACCGCTTCACCGCTCCCATCGTCGGCCTCCTATTACTCCACGTCGGCTGCTACAGATTTTGTTGGTAAGGGGGGTTGGGGCATCCACAGTGGTACCAAGCGTTGGTTGATTAATCTATCTGCTTGGCTGTTATAAAAGTTTGCTGTGCCAAGAATATACAATTGGGAAATCACGTGATAAGAACTATAATAAGAGCTTCCGAAGATCACGTGATCATCACTTAGGTAGTATATAGATTCGTTCTTCGTAACGACTCTACTTATAAAGTTACACTATTACAGGCAAAACTCCTTAATACGATACCGGGTATATAAAGATACATTTGGTATTACGATCTGCACGCCCTGATTAAGCCTTTTTTGGTGTGATTAACGATAATCTGACTTTTGGCGATATCGTTAAGCTCTACCACCAATATCAGTATAACTAGTTGTATGGGAAAGGGTAATATCTGGCCTATAAGGAGGGAAATATATACCCTTAAGGCTTTAAGATCCACTTTTTATTAAAGTTTTACTGGTTATTTACCCTACACGTGACTCTTGATAACAATACCATTGGTATTACGGTACATTTGGCGCCAAAACCCAGAAAATCATTCAACGAGGCTTCAATATTGAATTGAATTGAATGCCAAGACTCAATCAATTCAATCAACTGAGAGCTCGCGAGCTTGGCAACGCATTCAATCTGAAGGTCCTGGTTGGATTGAATTGATTGGAAAATATTGAAGCTTTTGATATATAGGGGTATACTAAAGTTCATACACAGCAATGCCCTAAACCTTATTTTTATTAGTGTTCCTTACTAAAAAAAGTTTATCCGAGCATTACCCGTTATATTACCCGTTATTTACACCATCATATCGGCAGCAGCTTTGCTTAGACGACATCTACAAACAATCCCGATAAGTACGACGATTGGCTTGCACGAGCAGGTCACCCCGAGGACGTTCACTGTACCGATCCGATTGCTTATTAGCAAGCTAGACTAAAAGGAACTCACTATCAACGACTCGCTCGCATGGCTCCACCAATGTTAAATGTATATTTAGCCTTACGGGCTAGCTCACTGCCAATTACGCACAACTACGACCTAATATGATTGGAGTTTTAATGGCGGTAGGATCGTGGGGCAAGGAAGGCATAACTGATACAGTAGATGGGCAGTTGAAGCGCCCGCAGAAGGAAGGAACAGGACATACACGGCAGGAAGATGACTTAACATTATGCCAAGACTCGCAATAGGCTTATATGGAGGGCAGGGGCGAAAGGAACGCCGGTAGAAAACGATCTAGGCGTCGTTAGGTAGGTCCTCCTGCATCAACACCATGCCAAGACTCGTGATAGTTATTAACTACTACACTAGTTGAATTCAATTGCAACCTTTGCAATATTGATTCACTCAATTCAATCAATTAAGCCCTCTGCTTACAAAGCTTTCAATTCAATCAACTTGAGGCGTCAATTGGGTTGAGTTGAATTATTTGCAAGCCTGTCCTTTGCTGCAGCCCCGGGTTTGTATAGCCACCCTGCACTGTCTCTGGTTTTGCTCCTAGATCTGAATCTAGAGATGGAAAAAGCTTTTGTCCTATTATATTTCACTCCCGTTCCCGTCTCATTATATTTCACTCCTGTGCTTGTAGATCTGATTTCAATGAGGCCACCAGATCTACTCCCAACCAACCGTTTTGCTTCATCTATTGTGGTAGAGAGTTTCACGGAAAATTCGTTTATTTCGTCAATGAGAGCAAGTTGGAGGGCCAAGAGAAAGTCGGAAAGCACTAACGGTCTTAAGGCACATTCGACCAATTCAAACATAACTCGGGATTCTGGGATGTACTTGGAGCTGATGCGCTTCTCGACGAGATATTGGCAAAATTTGTCGAGATCCGTAGGCAAATCCACCAACAGTTTGCATAGGTCCTCAAGACTTTTACCATACGTGAATTCGTCCAGGAGCTCATCGAGAATAAGCCGAACCCAGAGGAAGACCCCTTCAGCAAGCGATAAAATCTTGCTCCTCAGACGATGTACGGCCAGCTTCTCATCGTCAGTCCCCTCATTCAAGTGTCGAAGCATTCGGGGGTTTCCTCTGAACTTAGCATCGACAATGCGAGCAATATCTTCTGTAGTGTGCTCATGGATTTGAAAGCCTGGGACATGAAGAAGGCTGTCAAGAAATTTCTGCTCAAGACGGCTTGAAAAGCATATCTCGAGTTTCACTTTCGTGCTTCGATGGTTTCCATCAGTCGCAATCCTAAGGAAATCGACCACGCGCGCGTAATCGCCATCATATTCGTCCAGAGCGTCCAGGAAAAGACAAATCGAGACCACCAGATTATCCTGCTTCAGAATCGAATCAAAGACCTCTCCAAGGATTCTTACAGTCCACACAAACGGTTGCTCTCCTTCTCGTAGTTTGTAAGCTTCGTACACCGTGGTCTTTAACTCCGGGATATCCGATAAAATTTGGTGGATTATGCTCCGGACAAGACCTTCAAATGATGTCTGAACGTCGCCACCACGGTCGTGGAAGAAAAATGCCGCGGTCGAACATTTTGCGTCATTTCTCATAAGGGCTTCCGTGGTTCGCTGGTCTTCTAGTACCAATTTCATCAGGGTTGGTTTTCCTGAGGCGGGCTTGCCTCTGATCCAGTAGAGGCTATGGTCGGATTGCAACCAGGACTGGAATCCTAAGGCCTGGTTCGTAAATAACCACTCGAATGTCTCTTTCAATGCTGGCTCTACTTGTCTAATGCGTAATTGAGTTTCAGGAGCGTGTAGGTCTCTAAGAGCTGCTAGAAAATTCTCGTGGTCAAGACCACCTAAGAGGTGTCAGTAATAACTAGACGTGCCTTCAAAAAGTATGAGATATTTCATCAAGTACTTACTCGATTTGCATTTGGCGCGAATAGATTTTGTGAGCGCATTTACTATTTTGAGGTAGCCTCGGCCGGTCCTTTCAGGAGGCGCAAAATCTTCGATCTCGGCTTCTTTAGGTCTTCATAATTACCGTAGTACCACGTCTTCTTTGGATGGCCCTGCAGGCCGTGAATAAGGACAATGTTGCGTAGATCTGTCGATCAGCAAAATCCACAGAGATATTTCCTGATCAGCCTTACTCAGCGACAGCGTCCGGACAGTCCGAAAGGATAGTAAAGCCTTTATCCCGCACCTCCGCGGAGGCAGCCCGCCTCGCATTGATCTCGTCGTTCATGGAAGCGGGATGCGATCAATCCAATGCTCACCAGAATCATGAGTATCAGAAACTGATATTGTTGTCGAGACAATGAGGCTGTGTCTTGGCAGGTCTGGCTCGTATACGGCATTTGCCGGACATGCAGAAGAAGCCGCCTGCAGTACACGTGCTCGTCCCATTCCACCGCGACTCCGACTTTGTCGATCGTGGGACATTGCCTAATCAGATCGGCAACAAGCTTTCAGCACCCTGATCAAGAGTGGCCCTTGTCGGCTTAGGTGGTATTAGGTAAGCTAGGGCAACCTGAATCTACTACCTAAAACCAACCTAGCTAGAGAAAGTCGCAACTTGCTATCGAATACTGCCACCGAGTCAGAGAGCAGTCTCCGCAGACATGGATGTTCTGGATGCACTCCAGCAATGCCGTTCGTCTCGAGCAAGGCTACCGTAACATAGCAGACGCCGTCAAGATTCCCAACCGGAGAGATCCTGTCACTGATGAGCTTTTTCGACCGGCAAGGCATTCCGGAGGCTTTACTTCGGAGCGAAAGTATAGAAACGGAGAGGTGTAAAGATGCAAACAATACGTGGGAAAGAGATTTAAGAAGTGATGAGGAAGATACTTCTCCGAATCGTATCGTGACGAGTTTGAAGAGGATATAGATCTGCTGAGGAATTACTCATTCATCTCTATCGGGGTGGATAATACGTTGTTTGAGATGCACAGGCTAGTACAGCTAGCCACTAGAAAACGACTAACCGGAAGCAGCAGTTTATTAAAAACCTATATGCAGTATATCCTACTGAAGAACCGGAGAACTGGAGCAAGTGTCAGGCCCTATTCCCCCCACGCAAAATCGGCGGAGGTCCAGCGACCGCCCCATGAAGAAACAGTAGAAAAGTAGGGGGTTATGCTTCGTAAGGCCGCGTGGTATGCGTTAGCCAAAGGGAGCTACAGTAAAGCAGAGGGAATGTCTCTTAAGTCAAACAAAAGTTTTACTAAAGGTTCTTGGCAAATAAAACATGGAGATAGTAAGTTGTATGGGGATGCTAGGGGCAACATATAACTATATGGGACGTTAGAAAGAGGCCAAAGAGCTGGAGGTGCAAGTAACGGAGACTCGTAAGAGGGTGCTTGGGGCGGAGCATCCTTCCACGCCGACCAGCATAAACAACCTGGCGTCGACGTACTGGAATCAAGGGCGGTGGAAGGAGGCCGAAGAGCAGTTTGTACAAGTAATGGAGACAAGAAAGAGGGTACTTGGGGCCGAGCATCCCTCCACGCTGACCAGCATAAACAACCTCGTAATTACGCTGAATTCCCAAAGCCGCACGAAGAGGCCATCTCACTGATAAAAATATGCATCTAGCTATGGAAACACATACTAGGTCCTCAGCATCCTCGCACAGAGACATCGCTTGATGCTCTAAATAAGTGGCAGATGGAGAACATGATAATGGAACCTTGAGGCGACTTTATTTAACGGGTGAATAGTCGCTTCTCTCTTAGGCGTAGTTGGGATGAGGTTATTTGGTAAACAGGAATAGCCAAGGCCGCGGAGAAACTGTTGTTCCTGTGCCTGGAGCAACAAGTTCAGAGTATGAAACTAGCAAATGCGGAGCTGTCCAAGCTTGTGTAATCGCGCTTATAAGTGATATAACAAAAATCAAGGTAATTTTAGCTCTGCAAATCGCCACCACTGCAGGGAGGGTGGCCGACCCGCACCGGCCATACCCTTGTCGGGATGGAGAAAGCGTAAGTGGGGTATTGTAGTGTGGAAGGGCAAAGCCCGACACTAAAAGAAGAGAAAGGGAACGAGACAAGTCTCTATAAGACTAGTAGAAGGAGAAGAGGATAAGATTGAGGTTGGGTGAGGTTGCCTAAGGTAAGGAGGTAGAGCCTTCGGCTCTATATATACAAGAAAGGGGTGCCAAGGTACCCTAACGTCCGTCCCTGCGTGGCGGGACACCCACCGTGACGGGACGCCGCAAGTACTTCTTAGTATAACAGAACCAACATCCACTCAGGAGCATAGATAATCTCGGAATAGCAACCTTGAATTATAAACTGCATTTCCTCTTAACGTCTTTTGAAAATGGCTTCTGCTTACCGTGCGAGACCACAATCCACAGTAAGCTTATCGCGACCGCGTTGGTTCGGACGGCCATAGGTGCACCAAAAGTTCATGCATTCTGCCAAAAACCTGTAAAGTTATGGCTTATTGTATGGTGATCCAATCCCGAGCGCAGCGACAGCGTCCGGGAAGCAGTTATGTTTCTGGGCTGGTTCACAGTCCATCAGCTTGGAATTGACGGATGCGAAGGATCCATCTGCCTGGCCGAAAGTAGCTTAGCCGTATTTTATTGACCCGAGGTACGAGTGGTCTATTACTTTCAGGTATCGGAGGTCCGGGTTAGGCTTGGTATAACCTCGGGTTACGCACGAGCCCCTAAGGTCCTCGACATATCGTCTAAATATCGCACCCCCCCTAGGTGGTGGCCCCTACTTTTTAGACGCGTTTTTAAGGCCTAGGTTAGTACTGGGTTAGTATAGAGGGCCTTAGCGCGCCTTTAACCTCATCGTTGCCTTAACAATCCATTTTCCAACCCTCTACTGTTCTCATGCCCGCAATAGCTCGCGTGGGGCTTCTAATTTTATATAGAAAGGCCTACTACAATTCTAATTCTATAATATAGAGCTCTCTTCTTCTTCTTCTGTAATATTTACGCGTTTGGTAGCTTTATTTACCCGCGCCGCGCTTACGTGTCTCCCCCTTACCTCTTATAGATATAGAGTCTTTTAAGAATCTTCTTACCCTACGGTCCACTTTACGGCCAAAGGAAGCCCCCCTAGCCTCCCCCCCCTATAGCCTCTAGAGCGAATTTAAGACCCAGATAGCGCGGCTATAGGATATTTATAAGGCCTAGCGCTTAAAGAATACTACGAGGGCGTATAAGCTAAAGCAGAAAGAGTAGAAAAACTAGTGCGTAAGACTGGAAGGTAATACGGACGGCGCCCGGGTAACGGAAGATAAGCTTTACCTATTTCTAGAGCAGCAAGTCATCAACCAAGAATTATAGGCCGCTAGCTATTAAAAACGCAAGTTAAAATAAAAAGAAATATAAAAAGATAGCGAGCGGGCGAAGAAGAGGTAGAAGACGGCTAAGGCGGGAGGGCAGCTAGGGGGGAAGGCAGCTATAGGGGCAGCCGCAGCTATAGGGGAAGAAGCTATAAAGGATAAGGAAGGAGAGATATAGAATAAGGAGGCCCTAGACGCCCTTTTTAATAAAATAGTCCGATACTTAGTTATAAATAGCTACATCTCCGCTATTACTAAGCTCTATATATAGTAATTAGAAAGTAAGGCCTTGTAGCCACTATAGGGGGCGAAGCTCTTGGCGATACTAGATAGCATCCGCCGTGACAAGGACCGGATTTAACGCGTTAACTTTATTAACTAAGGCCTATTTATAATTACTAGCGGCTATAACGTTAAAGGGCTTAAAAGGGTAATTACTTAGTGCTAGGAGACGGGCTCTAAAATGCCGGGTTTAGTTAAGTCTTACCTTTAAACTGCGGCTAAGTATTTATTAGGTTTGTATATTACTAGTCTATATAGCTACCGTTTTCTAACCTGTTCCTTTCCTTAGGCTATACTACCGTTACCTAAGGTAAAAGTAAATAGAATGTTTAGCTTGCTAACCTTATCCTTATTAAACTAGAGAACGAAGGGCCTAAACTGGACAAGCTAGCGCCGTATATAATTATGTTAATAATATAGGGGAAGCAGAATTAGCATAGTAAGGTTAAGTATATAGGCTATATACGTAATACTAACCCTATTCTCTGCCCTCTCTCTATAATAGCCTTCTACTTTTTTAACCGCTAGGGTAAGGACGGCGCTAAGAGCTTCCTATCCTTTCAGTAGCTAAAGGACTACTATAACCTATATATCTTCCCTAGCAGCATTAAAGTACCGCAACGGCTGCTAAGCTATTATACGCAGTTTGAATAAAATAAGAAGATGTTTTAAGGGGTAGGGATTTATTTAAAAGAGAAGACCTATAGCGCCCGTAAGCAGAGCGTCTGGTATACTAAGCTTAGCGGCGTTAAGGAGACCTAAATTAGATGGGCTGGACGCTAGAATACGGACGCAATAATAGGAGCCTACCTTAGCTACCTACCCCGTGCGTTTATGCGGTCGATTGCCGGCTTCCTAAAAGAGGGAAAGGGTTACTTTCTTCCCCACGCGCGGGAGGTGCCAGAGGAGGCCTTTTGCTTAAAGATATAGCCTAAGACTAATGTCTGGCTAAAATGTATGGAGACCTACTACCCAGATAGGGCTAATAATAAGGTTGTACGGCTTAACCTTATAGGCTTAGGATTTCTACGCCTCCTCCATGCGCTTAGGGTAATCCTATTATAGGACTTAGTAATTCTATATAAGTAGTTCCCGCTCTACCCCCTATAAAAGGACTCCCTTTTTAGCTGCGAGGAGTACCAGAGGTTTGCCGCGCGGGTAAAAAGCTCGCTAGCTAACGTAGTTACGCTAAATAAACTAATAATACGGAAATACTGGCCCGCCTATAAGGCCGTAGCTAAGCTAAGATATAAGGCCGTAATCTTAGAGATTAAGGGGGTTTAGTTACACGTATATACAATTTTAGAACGCCTTAGTAAGATAGAAAGGTTATTAGCATTATTTATACTTGCACCTATATAGATCTAGTAAGGGAAGATAGGTATCTAGATAGGGCCTACGGAGTCCGTATATCCACCGTCTACTATAACGTCTACTATAACGTCTACTATATCTGCGCCACCTGCTTAGCTATCTACTATATCCATACCACCCGCTTAGCTATCTACTATATTTATACCCCCCGCTCCGCTATCTACTATATCTATGGGCCCCGCGTTGCGATCGG